>OLPD01000922.1_pt1 | contig 17515 bp, 10 predicted proteins | sample 1672111 | NCBI WGS metagenome assembly OLPD01 (sample SAMEA3136646, study PRJEB25190) | human gut metagenome
GTTTCTTCTTTTTCCTTGTCTGTTTTCAAAAATTTCACCAGTCCGGCAGCATCCAGCTCCTGATAATCCACTTCCGTTTTAATCTTTCTTACAAGATATTCATTTACCCAGCCATTTTGTTCTCCGCCTTTTCCTCCATCATCATAACTGTAACTGCTTTCAATTCCATTGGCATCCTTCTTTTTCAGGATCTTTCCTGTATTCTTGTCAAAACTCATGGAATCCTGTGCTGTTTTGATTCCGTCTGCCTTGTGGGAAGATACCGTCGTTGTTCCATCTCCATAAGAAAGCTGCTGGTATTCTCCATTCGGACGGATAAATCTTTCTGCTTTTTCTCCTGTATAAGCAATCTGGTACCCGTTCTTCTTTGCATCGATGATCTTGCTCATCTTCCCATTACTTCCATAAGCATATGTCTGATCCACAGAAGCTGTTTCTCCGCTGTTTTTGTGAGAAACATTCGTAAGTTTCCCTTCAGCATATGAATAAACAACCTTTGTTCCATCTGCAAGATCGATCTTCTTTAACAGATCTTCCTGTTCTCCGTTTTCATAATATGTAAAAACCAGTTCTTTGTTCAGATTGGAAACAACCTTATATAATCTTCCTTTTTCATCGTACTGATAGATCAGATAGTTGCCATTACTGTCCTCTGCTTTTGTGATCTCACCATTCCCATCAAATGCATATGTCATACCATCCTTCATATGGATATTTCCGACATTGGACACCGTGATCACTTCCTTTTCTCCTTCGGATGCTCCACTGTCTTCACTATCATCGTCTTTTTTCCCCGGACGATAATTTCCTTTATTGGAAATGGCACTTCCAAAAATATTGTCAGAAGCAGCATTCTGAAGTTTTGCATATGCCGCTGCTCTCTGATCCCCATTTGATGATCTTTTTACATCATCTTCTGTATTAAATAAAAGTGCATAGTCCTTTGTCTCTTCATTCTGATAAGAAACATCAACACTTCTGCTTTTTTGTGGACTGTATGTCAGATAGGTTCCGTCACTGTCCTGAAATACAAGATCATCTCCCAGCTGGTATAATTCCTTATGAAAACTGTCATACCATCCTTTTCCAAGCATTCCTTCTTTATCTGACTGACTGTTATAGGTTCTTGTGAGTTCAAGATTCAAAAGCAGTGATGGAATTGAAAAATCTGTACTTTCATACATTAGATTCCCCTGGGATTTTTCCACGGATCCTGTTCCATTGGGCGTGCTGATCTCCATATTGTCTCTGTAATCTTTGCTTCCTAGTCTTTTTTCATATTCTTCCTGTGTATCCTGTGCCACTTTTTCTGATAATGCATCCGTACTTTTTCCATTGATCGTTCCATCCATTGCCAGTTTCTGTGCCTGTACTTTATAATAGTAACTCTTGCCATCTCCCACTCTGGTATCCATGCAGTAGGAATCTTTGATCGCACCACGTACCAGTGTCGAATCATCCGGTGTGAAATCCGCGGATTCCCCCCTGTAAACTGCATAATAGATACTGTCTGTCAGTTCTCTCTTATCCCAGTAGATGACATTCTTTCCATACGATTTTCTGACCTTTACATTGGTTGGTGCATAATCCTGTGCTTTTGAGGCATCCGTATAATAATAGGATACTTTTGTTTCCCCGCTTTCATTCCCTGCTTTATCAACAACGATCACGTAAACTTGATACTCTGTTCTTCCTGTCATGCTGTCTGCTGGAATCGAAACATTTGCATAGGCGTATCCATCTTCATCCGCCCTTGCACTTTCATGGTAAGTTGAGGTTCCTTCCAGACGGTATTTAAAATAGGATGCATTCTCATCTACGATCCCGACCTTCAGTCTCGGATTCAGAGAACCAGATGGTTCGCTCTCATCATTTCCTTCCTCAAAGGATATATCTCCTGCTTCCGGAGCCGTGCGGTCTATCGTAAACCATGCCGCTGCTCCCCAACCTGCAATATAACCGTTGTCTACGCCTCTTACAACAAGTTTATAATGGCCTTCCGGTATTGTACTGCAGTCGATATCCGCACTTCCGTTTCCAGTCGTCCCAATCTTTGTAGATGAAGAATATGAAACATAATCACCTGTTTCTTCTCCATTTCCCCAGTTTGCAATCCTGTATTCCACACGGTTTAATGAATGGGATGAGATGCCTGTCCAGTTTACATGTAATGTCTTCTGATGATTGTTGTTTGCATACTGCGGTGTAACACTGACAGACGATGCCGTTGTCGGTCCATCATAATAAGTCACTGACATCTTTGGACGGTTTGATGATGCTCTGGAACTGTAAAACTGTCCATAACTCTTTGTCTCGTCCGCATTTTTTAACATCACACCATACGATGTGATCTTACCGGATGCACACTGTCTCGCATATTCCGTCAAATTAATGCTTCTTGCTTTCTTTGCAGTCCCTGTTGTTTTTACATTTCCATAATTCGTACTATATCCCGGGCGGTTACTCCATTTCAATCCAGGTCTGGTCCAGTTTTCTGTAACTCTTCTTGCCTCGATTGTCTGTCCACTCTGGCTGCTTCCGGTTTCATACATCGTAAGCGTTGCACTGTCTACATATTTTCCTTTGATCTTTGCTGTAAAATCTTTAAAACGCAGATATGTCCGGTAGACACCCTGTTTTGATTTTCCAGCCATCATGGCTGTAACTCCATTGTCATAAAAGTTCGTATTTTTATAAGATCCATTAATTACATAGACATCCCAGAAATCCGTGGATCCGGTCCATGTGACCGTCGGATCGATCGTGACTGGATACTGTCTGTCTTTGTCCTGAAAGTAATCTTCATCCAGATGCAGTGTTAACAGATAAGAATCTTCTCCGCCATCTGGTTCAATGTCATAGGAAAGCTTCTCACTGTATGCCTTTCCTGTATGATCGTTCATGTTTGGAGCTTCCAGTGTTGCGACCAGATCCTCTGTTTTTTCATCTAGGAAGCTGATCCCGCCATCCAGTATATTTTTCTTTGGGACCAGTCCTTTTGCCTGAAAGCGGAATTTTAAAACATTTCCTTCTGGAGCTTTGGTCAGTACGATACTTTCCTTGATCCCCATGTTTAATGACTGGTAAGAAAATGTACATTCTTTCTTCTGGGATTCATAGGAGACTTTCACTGGTTTTTCTTCTTTCTCTCCCTGTGCATCTTCCACAGGAAGATCTTCGATCGCCTGTCGGTCCAGCTCTTTGACCGATGTCAGGGCATCTTCCGTATCTTCTGCTGTTTCTTTTTCAGAAGATCCATCCGCTGAAATGCTTCTTACTGCTTCCTCTGCCCGTGAGACAGCATCTTCCACAGAGTCTGTTCCAGGATCCTCCGTTTTCTTCTCTTCCTCATTCTTTATTTCCTGTCCATAGATCGGTGCAAAAGAGATCTGATATTTCCCATTTTCCATTAAGACCGGTGTCTCTTCGGACAGATCTTTGGGAAGATAATGTTTTTTATCTCCTTCTTTATTTTCATACTGATAACCCTTCAGATCCTCACCCTGCTCACTCTTTGATCCCGTTACCCTGACAAGACTTGGATCGTACTCCTGAAGATCTCCATTCTCATCTTCAAACCGAACATCCTGTCCGTAAAAGACCGTCTGTTTCTTTCCATCTTTCATCTGGAAAGTAGTCGAATCTTTTGTGCTCTCTTCTTCAACAACTTCTTTCTTCTCTTTCGGTACCGTTTCTGCTGCTCCTACCACAGTCGTTTCATTCACGATCGCAGACCATTGCACGGATGTAAAAACCATCGTAAAGGTCAACAGACAACTGACAAAGATCTTTGCATATCTTTTCATAAACATCCTCCTATGCTTTTCCATTGGCTGTTTTCTATGTTTCCTCACCCTTATTTTGATCATTTCCATCTAAGACAGATTCTGCTTCTTCTGAAAGATAGATAACTCCCCATTGATTAAGTTTTATATAAGTTGATTATACAAATATCATATATTCATTTCAATCACTTTCATTTTTTTCGACATCTTGCACAAAGATCTTCTGTATTTTTTTGTCACTCTACCAATTGTAAAAACATTCTTTGTCGTTCCTGAAGTCGTAAAATTTCCTTTTTTATCCTCATGTTCTAAATCTTATATTATTTTTCTTTTGTTTCCTTTTCCGATATTTCTCGATAAAAATAACGATCCCACAGTCCAAAGACTGTGAGATCATCCTTATTACTCTTTCCACAAAGTATCATCACTTGTTACAATTTTTATTCCTTTGTTGGTAAAATTATATAATTGATCTTTATTATTGATCGTCCAGATATTAATCTTTATGTTATTTCTTTCAAATAACTGGATCATATCATCCGACAAGATATTTTTATTAATACTTACATTAATATGATATTTCTTCATCCATGAGAGATCATTCTGAGTAAAATCATGTCTAACATATTCTAATGGCATTTTACGTGCGTATTTTCTCATATAAGTAAGCTGTTGTTTGTATTTACAAGTAACGACTGCCTGATTTTGCATTTTTGCTTTTTTTAGACTTTGATACAGTCGTTTGATCGTATCTTTTTTCATCTTTTGTTTGATCTCAATCACAGGCTTCATATGATATCTTTTGCAAATACTTAAATATTCCTCAAGAGACGGTATCCTTAATTGTTTTTTTGTATATGATTCAATATTGTTTCCTGTTTTGATATGATATTTGCTTCGAATCTTTTGATATGTTAATTTCTTTTGATATATATTTTTTCCAGATAATCCACACATACGATTTAATGTTTGATCATGCATGATCACAAATCTACGTTTCCCCTTTTTATTCTTAGCAGTTTCATGAATGTCACACTCAACTGCTTGAAAACCTTCTTTTCCTGCGGCTTCGAATGCAGGAATTGAATTCTCTGGTGCATATTTCGTATATCCTCTGTGAGCGACATAACATATATTATTTTCATTTGCTGAAACATTTATATTTAATTGCATGATCATACATATCATCATGCAAAATACTGTGAGGTACTTTATTGTTTTCATAAAAATTATTCTCCTTTGTTGGATATCCACAGTCAAATTGACTGTGGATATCTCTGGTGCTCTATTTTCGTGAACTACTCGGCAAATAGTCCTTATTTGATTGTTACAGTGCATACAAACTTCTTTTTGCCTACCATAACTGTGATCTTTGCTTTCCCTTTCTTTACAGCTGTGATTTTTCCTCTTGATGTCACTTTTACGATCTTTTTGTTAGAAGTCTTATATATCGCTTTGTAAGTGCATGTGATCGGATTGATCACTGGTTTCAACTGATAAGATTTTTTCGCATTTAATGTTATTTTTTTCGGTACATTTTTAATGGATGTACAAGCAACCGCATTTTTCTGAACGGTTACATTGATCGTCTTTTTCAGTCCTGATACCAGTGTAATCGTGATCTTAGCTTTTCCAGTCTTATTTCCTGCTTTGATCGTACACGCTCCGTTTCCACTTCCGAAAACTTTTACAATCTTCTGATTGCTGCTTGTCCAAGATTTTACAGAATCTCCCGCTGCAAGTCCACTTACCACAAATTTCTTTGTTGCCTGTTTGCGTTTCAGCTTTAAGGATGATGCATTGGTTTTGATCGTAGCTTTCAGCTGATTGCCCACATTTCTGGTTTCTTCTTTTCCACAGATACTACAAATTCGTTTCTGTACCCCGCCAGTAAAGACGCTTTGTGTTGTTACAGTCTGCCAATCACCAAACTTGTGTCCAGTGGCAGGAATCGTTTCTGTCTTTGTTTCTTTGCAATCTGCACAAGTGTATGTCTTAGAACCATCTTTTTCACAAGTAGCCTTTTCTTCTTTTGTTAACTGACAGTTATGATTGGCTTTTTCTGTCACAGAGCCTTTTTTGATCAGCTCGCCGCAGTCGGTACAGTAAGTATCTCCTGTGTAACCTTCTTCCGTACAGGTCGCTTTCTTTTCATTGCGGAGTTCTGTATGCTGATGCCCTGTTGCCTTTAACACTTCTTCTTTGGTTTCAGCACAAACCCTACATGTGTAGACTTTTAAACCATCTTCGGTGCAGGTTACTTTTTTGGTTACCTTTCCTTCATCCCATGTGTGGTCTTTCTTTGGAATTGCTTCTGTTTTCGTGTCACCACAAATGCTGCAGGTATAGGTTTTGCTTCCATCTTCCGTGCAGGTAGCTTCTTTTGTAACCTTTCCGTTATCCCAGGAATGTTCTCCTAATGGATTACTTAATGTCACATCTTTTGTCTCTCCACAAACGCTGCACTTATAATGTTGGATTTCTCCAATGGTACATGTAGCAGGTGTTGTTGAGACAAGTTCCCATGTATGATCGACCTTATCAAGCACATCGACTTCTCGATCTCCGCAGTTCTTGCAGATTCTGTGTCTTGCTCCGTATTTTTTGCACGTTGGCGCCTGATCAAGAACCCATTCGCCGTAATCATGTTCTTTCTCTACCAATTTTGGGATCACGGTTCCTGTTTCCAGCTTTTTACCACAATCTTTACAGTAAGTGTCTCCGGAGTACCCTTCTTCTTTGTAAGTTGCATCTTTCTGATTCCGTACTTCTGTGTGGATATGACCGGTCGCAGGTGTCTGTCGTCTTGATGTTGTAAGTCCACAGTTTTTACATACATAATAGCTAACACCTTTTTCTGTGCAAGTAGGAGCTTTTACTACATGCTCTTCATAGTCATGTTTTGTTTTTGGGATCTCTTCGGTCTTTGTTCCACCACAGCGACTACATGTATAAGTCTTAACTCCTGTTTCGGAACAGGTTGCTTCTTTTGTAATCTTCCCTTCATCCCATGTATGACCAAGTGCGGGTTTGGTTTCTACCTGTTTCTTCTTTCTACAATTACTTCTGGTACATGTATATGTTGTAATTTCTGGATTATCACAGGATTGTTCCTGTGTGATCTTGCCTTCATCCCATGCATGTCCTAAAGCTGGGGATGATTCTACATCGTATTCATATAGGCAGCCAGGGTTTGTACATTCATAATGTATTGTAGCAGGTGTTGTACATTGAGCAGATTTTCCTCCATTCTCTCGAAGATTGTGATTTCCTTTACATACAGAATGTTCTTTCAAATAGTCATCCTCTGAGATATTTTTGTAGGTATCTTCAATTGTAGTATCATCTGGAGTATAAAGACTGAATAAATATTTTTGACCCGGCAGCAGTTCTTTCCCAGGTTCTCCATCCTCTTTAAAATATGCATTTGTAGGATCTGTATAATAGTATGTTCCATCAATCTCGACCAGATTCCAAGCATGTCGAATTCTATTACTGTTTGTTATGCCATCTTCAAACAAAGCATTTAAACCTACAGCATTTGCCATATAATAAAAAGTCCCTGCATACCCATCACAAACTGCCAATCCATCTAAAACGGCTCCGGTTAAATCGTGTTGGTATTTTGTTTCGTTATCTTCATCATATCGCACATTTGAAACAATCCAGTTTGTAACTGCTTTAAATTTATCATAATCCGATTTCCCATCAAGATTCAATGATTTAATAACTTCATCTAATTTTTTTGTCGCTTCTTGATATCTATCCCGTCTATCTCCATATCCGCCACTTCCAGAATAGTATCCTTTATATTCACCATCTGAATATTTTATCCCATCTGAACGATTCTCTGCCAGCAGATTGCCTCCTCCAACAGTAAATGCAGACATTGTATGCCCTTCATTTGGCTTCCCTGTATCTTTATAAATTTCATTATGAATATCTTTATCACATTTTCCATTCTCAATATCTTCAATCGTATGATCCGATTTTATTTCAACTGGAATATCAAGATCATACCTTGCATATTTATTTTCAAGAAAGATTCTTTTTGCCATAGAAGCAATTTCTTTAACCATTTGATCATATGATGTGTATACATAGGTTTTATCCGTTACACACTCGATATTTCCATGCTGATCTTCCCTATAATAAAAACCATCTACGCTAGAATCAGCCAATTTAGTCCACGTTCTATCCGACTCTTCTGCATGAACATGAACTTCTGTGTTCGGCAACACACCAGTCGTTACCGTAGCCATAGATAACGCAACAGCCATCGCAGCTGCTGCCACTCGTTTTCCTTTTTTTACCTTACTCATAATCTACCTCCAATTTTACTTACCCTCTAGTTTTTTGCTGCTCAACATACCATTTGATCGTATCCAGACTAATAAAATCTTCTGTGCTAACAAAATAAGATCTAGTCCAAAGAGAACTCATTTTTGATAGTTCTTTAAATTCCTTTCTTAATATTTTTGATGTGTACTCTCTGATGCTCCCCATGATCCTTGTTATTGTTGTCTGTGGATATGCTCTTACATATAAATATACATGATCCACATCACATTTCATCTCAAGAATCTCGATCTGATCCTTTTCACACTGTTCCTTTGTCAATTCTTTCATTCGTTCTTCTACCCCATGGATCAGAAATATCTTTCTTCGATACTTTGGGCAAAAAACGAAATGATACTTGATCAGTGATGTTGTTGTTTTTGTAACTTTATATTCTCTTTTCATACTCTTATTATAGCACAAGTATGTAGCTGTTTGCAAGTTATACAGCTACAATATATCAAAATGTTCAAAAAAAAATCATCCAATCCGAAATTGGACTGGATGATAAAATTAAATTTCTGGTATTTTGTTTATCTTTCCACAGAACTATTTATCAGTTTTTTGATCATTATGGTCTGTTAAAAATTTTGCATTTTCTATTGAAGAATCAAATACTAATTTGCCATTATCGGAAATATTTAATAATTCAATTTTTTCTATTATTTCAAAACCATATTGAATTCCAAGTGCAGAAAAGCTATTGTTAAAAAATGGAGAAGCAAATTTGTCAATACCATCAAAATCAACAGATATATTCCTTTCTTCTTTTATAGCATGTTCCAACTTTGTTTTCAACTGTAATCCTTTTGTTCTTGATGCTGCATCATTTGTAAATGATTTTAATTGTATTATCATGTTAAATCCTCCTTGCCATATGTATGTATATGATCATAATCAGCATTTATGGTTATATTAATCATTGTCAATGTATTGTTTTTTAATTCTATTTGTTTTATTTTCTCTTACATAACTTAACTTCTCCGTTTTCATTAGTTGTATCGCTTGCAATCTTGGTTTCTTCCGGTCCAATCTTGAACGTCACAATTCCTTTGCTCTGATCAACGGTTGCATTGGTGCTGTCAGATGTCAGTGCTAAGAGTTTGAAGTATTTCTCTCCACCACTCTTCTTTATTATATTGTTCCAATGCAAAAAACTCTTTATCAAATTTTTGCACATACTCTTTTATATGTTTCTGAAGGATTTTAAACTTTACATCCTTCTCTGGTAAATCTTGATCATTTATATGATTAATTGGATATTGATTTATAATATCATTTTTTATTTCGTCACCAGAAACAACTTTCCAAAACATTTTCTGATTTAAGATTACATCCCTCATTGCAATATTTCCATGTAATACGTTATAAACACTTAATAAAGATATCTTTACAACAATATATTCTCCATTTTCTATATTCGTACATAATGCCAAATAATATTGACACTCATCGTCTTTACATAATAAAAAAATTGGAACATATTCATAATCAACTAATATATGATCTAAATATACATTTTTATTTTCCAAAATAAAACACAATTCTTTATTCATTTTTATTCTCCATAATTCTAAAGCTACTCAGAGTTTGTTTCCAATTGTAATAAATAATTTTGAGCTTTTTCCTTATTACATCTAATAAAAGTTCCAGGTTTAGGTAAATCTAAAGGATCAATTTCCTCGGTATTTATTTCATAACTTTTTTCCGTTCCTTCCATATCCATATCTATAACTATTGCTTTTTGATGTTTTAAAAAGGCAGTCACAATATCAATTTCTGCAGTAATTAAAGCCCTTAATATTTTCGTATCACACTTAGTAATTATCCATTTTTGGCCATGTCGAATATCGGAACATAAACAAAGATATGTTTGATTTAATTGATCGTGGCATATAAATAGTATTGGCTCGCTTTCAAATTCAAAAAAAACATATTCTAAATATAATTGGCCAACTTTTTCTACATTATTGAAATATAAATTACTCATTTTCTTTTACCTCCTTAAAATAATTTTGAGGATCTGATTCCTCGTATATCCACCAATCAACATGTGTACCGTCTTTCGATTTATCTCTTTCGTGTATCTGGACTCTTTTCGTTATTCTTTCATAGAATTAATCAGGTCATTAATCAGTTTCGTGTTTTCTTCCACTTTCTTTGGATCAATCCCTGCCATCTCAAACACATTAACATGTGTTGAGTTGGGGCTTGGGTCTAACTTTATTATTTCTCCACCAAGCTCAAAGAACTTTTCAACTGGGATTCCTCGACTGATTACTGATTTTACAATTTCTTTATTAATCTCTTCATCTTGGTTTTTCTTCACATCTTTCTCCTCTCGTATCGACATTCTGCTTATCGACCTCTGCCTGTGACAAACTTAATTTCTTTCATGACATCGTCTCCTGTATATGATTTTATTTTGCTTCATCATATTTTAGCATGTAAATATCATTCCCATAAAGTGTTGCCATCTGCTGCCACCATTTTTCACCGATCTCTGGGATTTCATCCATCTTTTCAAGTAGTCGCAGACATATCAGCAGCTCTTTAAATCCAACCATAAAAACATAATCTCCCTGCTTCATCTCAAAATAAAACTGATCTCTTTCAGGAACAAATCCACCTTCTGCTTTAAATGTTTCATCATCCTGTACTGCGGTTCCTGTAAGTTTTGCTATTTTCTTTTCATCGAAACATTTTTCCATCTTGTTCTTCTCCTCTTTTTACAGAAACGATCCCACAGCCCAAAGACTGTGAGATCATTATTGGTTGTTATTTTTTCTTCTTCAGGATTTTCATACCCTTTTTCTTTTTCAGATAATAGAATCCTGCTGCTAAGATCAGTACGAATCCACCGATCAGTGGAAGGTAAGTCTTGATATTACTGAATCCACCAGTTGATGGCAGGTTCAGTGTGGAATCATTGCTCACCTCATAAGTTAAGTGATAGAAATAATAGTTATTTCCCTGCTTGATCGCATTGCTCACATCGATATTTTGATCGTTCACTTCGCTTTGTGTCACTGTCATTGGGATCGTTACATCGATTGGTTCTTTTAACAGTGTCTTACCGCTCTGTGTCTTTGTCTCTGTGATCTTATACTTATCTGGCAGTAATCCATCAAACTTAATCTCTCCATTCTCGTTTGTTGTGTCACTGGCGATCTTGTTTCCATCGGAATCTTCGATCGTAAATTCCACACCTTTTAATCGTTTTCCGGAGGAATCTTTCTTAACTAATTTTACGGATCCACGGATCATCTGGTTAACGAAAGTTGCATCTGCTGTCAGTTTCGCATTTCCCATAGTTCCTTCTGGTCCGATCTTAAATGTTACAGTTCCTTTGCTCTGGTCAACCGTTGCATTGGTGCTGTCAGATGTAAGTGTCAGGAGCTTAAAGTATTTCTCTCCACCACTCTCGCTGCATGTATAAGTACCGTAGATCAGATCATCGAAGGTTGCAGAAAGTTTGATCCTTTCTCCCGGATGAGCTTTTAACTGTTTTGCTACTTCATCCTTGCTGAATTCAACCTCTTCCTTGTACGTATGTTTCTTTCCATAAGCATCGGTTCCTTTCAGTGTAAACGTAAATTTCGCACTTCCGATATCCATGTTTAAGTTAGATGGATCGATCTCTTTCGTGATCGTTACCTTTCCTCTTCCCGGTGTATGGGTATTGGTTGCGATCGTTGTATCAGGATCATCTTTATCGGTTGTATAAGTTGCCTTATATCCGATCTGACTCTCTCCTGTGACCACACCTTCTTGTACTTCCTGCCATGTATAAGTGATCGCTTTTCCATTCTCTTTCTTTGGAACGAGCTTGGATGTCGCTTTCCATCCATTCTTTTCAGACAAGGTTGCGGTATCTGCGACTTTTCCGTTTCCGACAAGATTGAACTTGACAGAATCTGGGCGGATGCCATCGGAATCGTTGTTATCACTCCATTTCTTCTGAATGGATTTGGTCGTTGAATCTGGACTATGTGTGTTTGTGATATCTGTTGAGATCGTTGTGATACCTGTAGATTTATCCGTTGATTTCTTTACTTTATATGCCACTTCATAACCTGTTTTGGCATTTCCGTTAACAACAGAGGATGAATCTTCTTTGACTTCATATTCATACTTTTCGCCAAGATCATCCGTTTTAGGAAGATCATTAAACTCTGCAGTCCAGTTATTGCTCGCATCTAATGTTTTATGATCTATTTCTGTACCATTTTGATAAACTCTCACAACAACAGAATCCGGACGGATACCATCACTGTTATTACTGTCATTCCAGTTTTTCTTGACAACAAGCTTTACACTTCCACCTTTATCATATTTGTTTGTATAGGATAACGTATAGGTATTTTTATCCCAATCGCCACCTTCTTTGCTGACTCTTGTGTAGTTTGCTGCATTACAAACCTCGCTAAACGTATAGTTTCCTTCTTCACCACGCTTGATATCTGTCTGCATTGCCCAGTTGTTATCTTTGTTCAGAACATAAGTCTTCACTTCATGTGTATTCTTATGTTCTGCCTTGATGGTCACTGATACAGGTCTTGTGTACATTGAGTTGTTATCATCAATCCAGTACTTCTTCACCTGCACATAATCTGATGGAGTGTTGACAATTGTCTTGGAATCATGTTTGTAAGTTGTTTCATCGGTATTGGTATTTCCCTGGGATGCCACGTCATGGATAAAGTCCGCAGCCGTATTGTTTAATACTTCTCCGCCAAATGTCAGCTTTTCATCGGACTTATTATATCCAAGTGGTGCTTCGATCTCTTCCACCGTATACATTTCTTTGCCAACACCGTCTTTTGCATAAATACCAGTTGGCAGTCCGAAGAATTCCAGATAACCAAACTGATCATCTCCGGAAACAGTTGTTGCGATCGTATCACCTTTCTTAAAGATCGTCTTTCCATTGCGGTCCACGATCTCACAGGCTGCTTTTAATGCAAACTTCGCACCCGGTAACATATTTCCTTTGTTGTCTGTTTTGATAAACTGAATGCTGTATTTCTGAAGCTTATCAGTCAGGTTCAGGTCGATGTTTACATGTTTTGCCGTATCTAAGGATACATCACTCGTATCATCAGGATCGATGACTTTGACTGTTGTTTCAATCGTCTGGTATTTTGCATATTTACTGGATGACTTAAAGCTGATCTGAACTTTCTGTTTTCCAGACATATCTGCATAGGTTGGATTGAAGCTGACATCTGCGTCCGTCACATCTTCCAGTGTTTCCTCTCCATTATCATCATAGAGCATAGAGAAGTCAAAATCACTGGCTTTGTATTTATCTCCTAACATAAAGTCTGTTTTTGGAGAAGCTGTGATCTGTAATCCTTTTGCTGCCACGTAATCATCCGTGATCTGTAACTTCTGATCCTGTGTATAGGTTGTCTTTAGTTCAGAACATCCGTAAAACATTTTGGATACATCTTCCACATTAGATGTGTTGAAACTTGATAAGTCGAGTTCTTTTAATGCTCCGCATCCGGCAAACATCTCAGACATATCCACGGTCTGTGAAGTATCAATGTTTTTAAATTTGATCGTTGTCAGTGCTGTACAGTTTAAGAACATCTTACTTGATACAGCGTTCATGTAGATGACCTGTCCGGCTCTCTGTGTGGATACATAATAGTTGTTTCCATCTTTCCATAAAACAACACTTCCGTCCTTGTTCTGGGAAACGTCTTTTGTCTGGACTCCGTCTGCTGCCTTTTCCCATGTAAACGTGATCGTCTCTGCATTGGCAAATTCTTTGTTTAAAGTTTCGCCTTCTTCCAGAACATAGATCCCTGTTGATGGTTTCGCATCTTCACTTCCCATTGGATCTTCCACGTCCGGCGTAGTATTGTTTTTATTCAGGTTGTTCATAGCATCTGGTTTCGTATCCCATGTGATATTGACTTCATGCTCTTCTTTATCAATGGTATATCCGTTTGGACCGGAAAGTTCTTTGACATAATAGTGGCCCTGATAGAAATTAATCGTCTGTTTTCCATCGCTGCCTGTTCTCGTGAAATTCACTGGTCCGTCTTTGCTTGTTGTCTTTTCATCGATCTTTGTTCCCGCTTTCCATACAACGGTTCCATCATCCTTTGTGATATCTTCTTTGGCAAACAAGCCGTAAACAGCTCCATTGATGTTATCATCTTCATATGTGAATCCTACATCTCCATCATGCCCTGTCAGATACTCTCCTTTCTTCTGTAAGGAGATCGAACCCATGACCGGTGTATCTGTCTCGTTTAAGGTTGCTTTTCCGTTTCCGGCATTGTCATATTTGATCTTGATACTGTCAGACTTTTCACTTAAGGTAAAGGTTCTTTGTTCTGTATCAAGGTTGTAGCCATCCGGTGCAGTTGTTTCTTTGATCGTATAAGTTCCATATGGCAGTCTGCAGGATGCTTTCCCGTCAGAGGTCGTTCCTGTTGTTAATGTTGCCACCTGATTCTTTTCACTGTCATAGACTTTGTAGACAGCTCCGTTTAACAGTTTTTTTGTTTCAGAGGATTGTTTGACAAGTTCTACTTCGATCGGTTTTTCATTATCATCGTAAGAATAGCTGACAGTCTTATTTTTGTTGTCTTTTGTTAAGACGATATCCTGATCTTCGATCCAGTCATGCTTATCCTGTTGTTTTGTGCAGCCATTTTCACCGGCTACCTGATGCAGGATATAAGCTCCCAGTGCTACTTTTTCGCTGGTCTTTGCTTTTCCGTTCTTTCCGATTGTCAGTGTTTCTACGACATGTCCATCCGCTTCTTTTAACTCAAACTTCGCTCCGACTTCTGGTACATATTCATCCGCTTCGACTCTCTTTTGCTTGTAGATCTCTACCCATCCGGAATCAGAATATGGATCAGATGCCTCGATCTCATAAACATCCTGTCCTTTTTCCGTCTTTGGGTTATGATCTTTGGAATAGTAGATTCCCATCAGATCATATCCGTCAGCTCCCATGGTCTGAATAACGACAAATCCATTCTTCTTACTGTATTTGTCTAACATCAGGGCAGCTTTTCCCTCTTTGTTCGTTACGATCTCTCCAAGGATTGCTTTTTTGTCCAGGGAATTGATATAGTCGATCCTTTTTTGTGCATTTCCAAGATCCTGTTTTTCAATATCTTTGGTATAAGATGCATCCAGAACCGTAAAGGAAGCTCCAACTTCTGCCTTGCTTCGTTTATTCTTACTCATCTTCTTGATGATACGAAGTTTTGTGGAACCATAGTTATTTAATACAACATTGTGATTGTATTTTCCTGTATTCCCATCCTCGATCTTGATATCTGCGGAATCCTCACTAAATTTATAGTTTGGAGTTCCTTCGATCTGATGAACATAATATGTTCCCGGATCCAGCTCTTTGGATTCCGCATATCCTTCCGTATTCGTTGTGATCGTATCGGCAACTTTTTTTGTTGCTTTGTTGATGATCTCAAACTTGGCTTTCACTTCTTCTTTTTCCTGATGGGTACCTGTCTCATCATCATCAATGACTAACTTCTTTATTACAGAGATACGGGCTTTCTTTTCCTTGTTTTCACATTCAAACGTATAAGTGATCGGAGTCCCATTATCGTTCATTTTCTCGATCGTCTTCGTCATATCCTGTGCCATCTCATAACCTGCTTTTCCTTTTGTCTGATGAATGGTATAAGATCCATATGGCAGCAGTTTTGTTGTTGCCACACCCTCAGAATCCGTTGTGATCGTATCAACAACATCGTCGTTGATGTTCTTGATCTCAAAGACAGCATCCGGCTCTTTGACTTTTGTACTTCCTGTGACATAGTATTTCTTGATACTTAGTTTTCCCTGTGTTGGTTTTTCGTTTGCAGCAACTGTTTCATCTGTATTGTTCAGATAGACTTTGATCTTTCCGCCTGCTTCATTCTCTGCTGTTATGCGGAATCCTTTTGGTGGTACAAGTTCTTTTAGATAATATTTTCCAGGGTGAAGATCTCCGGAAACGCCATCTCCATTCTTATCGGTTGTGATCCTTCCAACTTCTGTACCAGCCGGATAAAGGACCGTTTTGTTATCAGAATTCTTGATATCTTCTTCTGCATAGATACCATAGATCGCACCTTCAAAAGAAGCTTCTGCTCCGTAATCCACGTTACACTGTTTATGTAAATGAATCTTGACTGGATTCCATCCATTTGAGACATCCCCAAATTTCAGTGTGCTGCGTTTCCCATTTCCTTCCTGTAATGTATGCGTCGTGTCATTTAACAGATGTCCAAAAGGTGCGGTTCCTTCTTTGACTGTCCATACATGTTTCGTATTCATCTGAGATTCTATGGACGCTTTGACTTTTGCTTTTGCTTCGGCATTCGCTGCTTTCTTCGCAGCAGCTTTGGATTTATAACGCTTTAATACTTCTGTTTGTTCTTTTTGCTGTTTTTCAGACAGTTCATCCCAGTTTGTGACATATACCTTTTCTTCCTCCCTTGGAATGGTATAGGATGCACTGATCGCTCGGCTATAAGTGACCTTTGCAACTCCATCATCTCCTGTTGTTGCTTTGTCCACATAGACCCCGTCACAGTAGAATAAGAAGGTTGCTCCGGATAATAAAGCTCCTGTGTCAGCATCTCTTTTCTTGATCTGGAGACTGATCTCTTTTGGCTTGGAATCACTATTAGATGCACCAATGGAAGCTGTTTTAGGCTTCGTATATGGAGTGTCATTTAATCGATACAGCATCTGATGGGAATCATGTTTTTTTCCTTTGACACATTTCTTTACTTTATAATAATAGATCGTTCCCTGCGGACCAGTCTTATCGATCGCATCGCAGAACTTTTTTGCATCGGATGTAGAATATCCACCATCGATGTTTTTTCCTGCTTGATAGACTGTTGTCTGTTTGCTCTTTCCTTTTCCACATGCCCAGATATAAGCCTGTGTTAAGATAAAACTTTTCTCACTCTTAGAACCCTGCTCGTAATGAGTCAGTGCTTTTGCAATGGATTTTTTGCCATATTTCACAGCATTAGCGGTTTTATACTCCACGGTATCTCCGTTGCACATGCTCTTTCCGGAATCCAGACAAAATGTCTGCTTTCCGCCGGCTTTGATCTTCCATAAGCCTTCACTGGACGCTCGTCCAAGTTCCCTGATCCCAAAACTGCCTCTTGCTTTACTCATGCTTACTGTTGCTGTTCCTTCTTTGGCACTGACGTTAGTGATCGGTGTTGGCATTCCTGCTAACCCGCCAAAGAGAGATGAAAACAATGTGAGCAAAGATAAGAAGAATGTTCCGATCTTTTTCAGATTTTTTTTCAACTTATTTTTCATGTATGGCTTCCTCCCTAATTAGTCAAGTTGTTTTTCCTTTAAAATAAAGGATTTTTTAGTTA
>OLPD01000927.1_pt1 | contig 17394 bp, 15 predicted proteins | sample 1672111 | NCBI WGS metagenome assembly OLPD01 (sample SAMEA3136646, study PRJEB25190) | human gut metagenome
GATATTACTTTATTAATATATTTGTAATCAAACACTCTAGAATCATAATACCATCTTGATAAATCATAATCATTATCATATGAATTTTTCATAATTTCTTTCGTATCGTATATATAAATATCATCACCCTTAATTCCATCTATAATATTTCTTTCATGGGGTCTTAATTCCAAGGAAAAAGATTTTTTTATTTTATAGTTAAGGTGCTTACATGAAATAAGATATCTCTTATATGTATTTACATCTTTTCCTCCATATAAATCCATAGTTACTTCTTTTTCATCTATACCTATATATCTTCCCATTCCTACTCTTTCAAAAAAACCATCATAATATACCGCATCATTTTGATTGGATATATCAAATTCACTAAATTCATATTTAATATTATAATCATCATATAATATTGGTACTTGATATACAGATGTTTTAACTTTACAGTGCTGTCCTATTTCAGTAAAGTTAGTAGTCAATGATACATATGGATATACAAAGTATTTTTTATTTAGTATACAATAAGCTATATGATATTTTAACCAAGATGACTCTGGCCAGTCTTTAATATGATTAGGTAGTTCACTATACGATTCTAAATCTAATGAATTGTTAAGATACCACTTTTTAAAATCAAACCATTGTTTTTTTATCCATATTTGTCCCCATGATTGAGCATACATCATAAAAAATGTATCATACCTATTTTTTTCTGGAACAAAAGGTCGACTACTATATTCATTCCATAAATGACTATATAATGATATACCCGCTATATTATCTTCATTTTTGTAAAATTGAACTGATTGCTTCATAAAGTTATAAAAATTTGGAGATACATATATATCATCTTCAAAAACTGCTATCGCCTCATAGTCTTTTACATAATCACCACATGTAAGTATGTGTTTTCTAAGACCTAACCTTTCAGGGTATGTCTTGATTATTTTTCTTCCAAATTTCCATACATATTCTCTAGCATACTGCTCTACTATATCAGTTCCACTATTATCTATACTTATTATTAAGTCTATACTATCATCTTCATAATTAACTTTTTCCAATGATGATAATAATCGTGCTATACTATTAACTCTATTGTATCCGACTACGACAATTGCATATTTTGACATTTTATACTCCTTAATTTAAATTTTTAAATACAATTTACTATCTTTATTTTCTAAAACTACCATTAATAAAGAAAAAATTCCCATTAAAAGTAATCCTGTTTCTGCAGATGCAGGAAACATTATAATGTTTCTGCAGATGCAGGAAACATTATTGTATAAAACATTTCTATATTTATTCTAATAAGCAATAAAGCTGAAAATATTGATTTTCTTCTTAAGTATATAAAAATAATTTTACCTGCTAAAATCCCTATTAATAAACAATACAATAATCCTCCAAATCTACCATAATCTAATATATAAAATGAAAAACTAGTTTTCCAACCAACATTCATTGCACCTTGGGATTTCATATAATTTCTAACATAGTTCATTTTTTCTTCTACTGAGTATTCAGTTAATCCTATTGACGCAACTCTTCTATCTATAAATGGTCTAGAATATAACCCATAAAAAGGTCCTATACTATCATCTATATTCCAATATGTTGTAAACCCTGATATTTGATGTGTAAAATAAACTATAGCTTCACTAATACCATCTCTTAAATTATCGGGCATATTATTAATAAAGTTCTCTATTGATTTATCAAACTCACAATCAAAATAATATTCTAGTACCACTTTTTTACTATCGGATATATTTCCATCATTTCGAGAACTGGCTATATTTAAACAATATAAAATTCCCATACTAACTATAACAATAGTTAATATTCTATTAATTCTTTTATTTTTTACTTTTTCTTTACACTTATTTTTATACTCAGAGTAATTCTTAATTCCAATAGAGCTAATAGTAACTAGGATTACTTGAAATACTATCTGCCTTCCAGATGATAAAACTGAATATCCACAATATATAAGTGCTGACGTTAACCACAATACTTTTTCTTTTTTATCTATTTTGCTCCAAAGCAGTATAACTGATGAAAGTGCAACTAAAGATCCCCATGATATGATATTTCCTAATTGAGATAAAATAGTAGCTTGTCTATTAACAAACATATGTCTAATATCAGCTGAACTCGTTGTTGAATTTATTCCTACAACAAACACCATTTCTATAATAAATAGCATTGAACCTATTATTCCAAATAAAGCTATAATATTTATAATACTTATTGCTTTATCATTATTAGTAGTTTCTCTTTCGTAATATAAATTTAAATCTCTTTTTACTTCAATTTTTTTTCCTGTATAATAACCTATTATTACTAATATGTTTCCTATAATTAAATACATAATAGCTTCTATTGATGTATTTCCTTGGTTATACACTACTAATTCTAAAAAATAAACTACGAACATAAAACTCCATGGTATAATTAAATAAAACATTGGAGATATATAGTACTTTTTATCACTTAAAATATATATTAACAATAGTATATATGGAAGTACTATTAATTTTTTCGAAATTAACATAAAAATAAAAGTCAATATCAATATTCCTAAAATAGGCAATACTTTTTTTTCAATATACTTATTTTTCATAATTAATACTCCATTTTATAATTTTCTAGCACTATTAATATCTATAAATTCCAATATTTTTTTAGCCTGAATATTCCAATCATATTCTTTTGCTAACTCTCTATTTGCATTATAATAATAATCTTTCAATTTAGTATAGTTATTCATAACATACTCTATACTCTTAATTAAATTTTCACATTTTCCATCATAAAAAATAATATTTTCATCAAATTTATGATGACCCGAAAATTTAGTCGATATAATTATGTTTCCAGTTGCCAAATAATCTAATATTTTTGAAGGAAAATTATTATTATTTTGCTCCATTTTCATATTTCTAGGGTTTATTAATATATCAGCTTTTTGCAAATAATCCATATACTGCTTATGACTTAAAAATCCTAAAAAATTCAATCTTTTATCTGTTTTACTTAGTTCATATACTTCGTCTTCTAATTCTCCCTTACCACTTATATAAAAATTTATGTTATCCAAATTACATTCCTTTATTGCATTTAATAATATATCTACACCTGTAACTTTAGATAAATATCCAGAGTACATAATATTTAGCGTATCTTTTTTACTATCAATAATAAAATCTTTATAATCACTATTTTTTATTCCACCACTTATTGATATTTTTTCATGATTACTTTTAAATTTAATATTAGGATTCTCCGCTAGAGTGATAATTTTTTCAAACTTACGTATTTCATACTCACATATTTTTGTATATAACTTTCTTAGAATATTTTTATATTCTTTACTACTTGTATGATCTGCTAGTAAGAATATACTTTTACCTTTTTTCTTTTCTATTTTATTTTTTAGTCCTAAATATGCATACGACATATTGTAAAAAATTACTACGGTTTCTTCATCTACAATATTTAATAACTGCTTTTGAAAATTAATAATGGATTTAAATACATATTTATCTTTTATTTCAACAACACTATTTTTATCAAATTCATTTAATATCTCTAGTTCGCTTTTTAATAAAGGATAAGATATATATATGGCTTTATCAACTTTTACTCCGTTATTTTCAATTCCATTTATTAAATTGTTTAAAAATTTACCTGCTGCAGGAGATGAATATTTCAACATATTATCTACATTTTCATTAAATACAGGGCCACAAATAACTACTTTCATAATCTTCTCCTATTTATTTGTATATTAATTATTATTTACTATATTTTTAAATATTTTATAATGAACTGAAGCCATTTCTTCAATCGTATATTTGTTAATTTTATATAAATTATTTTTTTGAATATTGTTCTTTAAATTTTCATCCTCTATAATTTCTTCTATTTTCACTTTTATCTCATTAGGATTATTAGTTTTAACAATAAAACCATTGATACCATTTTCTATCAGCTCAATTCCTGCATTACACCTATCTGTTGTAATAATAGGTAAGCCTTTTGCCATTGCTTCATTTATTACCAATCCCCAAATATCTTCTCGAGTTGGTAATATAAATATATCTGCTATTTTATAATATTTTTCTAATTCTTCCTTAGTTTTAAATCCTTCAAAATATATATTTTTTAATTCATACTTTTCAATTATCTCTTTATACTCCTTAGTTATATCTCCACCAATTATATAAACTCCAATATCTTGTTTTATATTCTTCATAGCATTTAATAACACATCTATACCTTTTCTAGGTATTATTTGACCAACAGTTATTATAATATTTTCTTCTTTAATTTCAAGTTCCTTTTTTAGTTGTTCTTTTTCATATTCAGATAGAGTTTCTTTCATTATTTCTTCTTTACTTATTGATGTAAAAGGATATCTATATATAGTCTTTTCTTTTGCTCCATAATACATTAGATATTTATCACTCATATCACTTGGGCTTAAATACCAGGTTGCTTTACTTATAAAAAATTTTTTTAACATGTATTTTATTTTAGAATCTGATTTTATAAATCCACCATCTGTATTCAATACAAAGTTGATTCCTTTACTATACATATATAAAATAGTTAACATAGAAGTTATTGTATGATATACTCCACTTACTATAATATCATAGTTATTATTTTTTATATGTTTTATAGCTCCTAATGAAATTGAAGAATCATTACTTATATTTATACTATTCAAAATAATTTCTTTATATTTATTATTACTTTTAGCTTTCCAATTACTATGTCTATCGCTAGCAGCACTTCTTTCATAAATTACGGTTAAATCACAATACTCTGATAATTTATTGAAAAATTCAACTCTGTACGGAGAAGGAACATTAGCTATAAATAAAACTTTCATCTATCTATATTACCTCCTATACTATATTTTTAAATATATTTAGCTTAAACTTCTAATGATATAGTTTTGTTAATTAAATCAAATACATCATTCCATCCATTATAATTATTTTTATTTTCAATTGGATAAATATCGTAGTCATTAATCAATTCTAATATTTCTTCTGCCCACTTTGATATGTCTTTACAATCAATATAAGTAGCTAATTCATATTCTGATAATACTTCTCTAGAATACTCACAATCAGCCACTAATATCTTTTTCCCAAATGAAGCCGCTTCTAATAAAGGTAATCCCAATGTCTCTATATAACTAGGAAAAACTACTGCTTGACAATTAAAATAACCTAACAATACATCTTCATACTTTTGTTTACCTATAAATTCAAAATATTTTTCTAATTTGTATTCCAAAACTTTTTTATATACACTTGAATCTTTATCAAGAGTAAAAACTATTTTTAGATTTTCAAAATGTAGCTTTTTGTTTTTGATTATTTCATTAATCGCTTTAACAATAATAATATGATTTTTATATTTATAGTCTGCTGCTGGGTAGAAAATAAATTTATCACACGCTATCTTTTTCACCTTATCAAGGTCAATATCAATATTATCTATAGTAGGTCTAGCTACTAATATTTTATCTTCGTTATATCCATCATTTATCAAAGCTTCTTTCATCCATTTAGTTTGTACTACTATTTTATGATATTTTTTTATAGATAAATCAATCCATATCTTATACAAATATTTATAAAACCACATCTTTCTTTCATCACTCTTTAATGGATTCCAATTAGATTCTTTTGAATAAGGTAATGGCTGATGTAGATATATGATTTGATTTATATTATCAAATCTTACCGCTGTATTTTGTAATGATATGATTAGATTAGGATAAATTCCTTTATTGATAGACCACTTCTTCATACCAAACAAATCCCATATAATTCTATCTTTATATAATTTAGCCTTCATTGGTACTATATTATAATACTCAGTTGAATTAATTTTACAATCTATAGGAACAAAAATATAATATTTACTATTTTCACTTTTTAAATTTTTTATTTCTTCCAAAAACTGTCTTAATATTGTAAGTGATCCTCCTACTGTAGCAGAAGTAGCATTCACAAATATAATTTTATTCTCCATAATTATAAACTCCTAATCACTCTTGCAGGATTCCCAGCTATAACTACACATTCAGGAAATTCACCACAAACAACACTTCCAGCTCCAACAACAGAGCCATCTCCTATTTTAGTTCCTTTCAATATAAGTGCATTACAACCTATAAAACAATCTTTACCTATAATTACTTCTCTAGTTCCTATTGCATCCTTATCATCTATATTTCTAGCCTCTACCTCAACTGGATGAAAATCATTATCAAATATTTTAACATTTCCACCAATCAAAGTATTGTCACCTATACTAATTGACTTTCTAGCATATATAGTAGCTCCAGAAATTCCTACATTGTCACCTATATTAATCTTAGCTTCATCTGTTCTAGAAACTATTATAGTCCTTTGGCTTAACCCAACTAGATTAGAAAGAAAACTGCTCTTTATAGTACAATTTTCTCCTATATTTAGTTGTGAGCCACTTTTTCTAAATATAACTGGAACTCCATAAAGATTTAAATTCTTTCCAAATTTAACTTTATTAATTTTCATAATTAATTTAAAATAATTACTCTTAAACATCTTTTTTCCGTCCTACTTGTAATTTTCTAAGAACCAGCTGTAAGCTAATTTAATACCTTCATTTAAACTAACTTTATGTTTCCATCCAAGTCCATGTAACTTATCAACTGTAGTTAACTTTCTAGGAGTACCGTCTGGCATCTCAGTATTAAATACTAACTCACCCTCAAATCCAACTACTTCCTTAACCGTCTCAGCTAACTCTCTTATAGAAACCTCTTCGCCTGTTCCTATATTGACATGTTGTTCACCATCATAATTTTCCATTAAGAACACACAAGCATCTGCCATATCATCCACATATAAAAACTCTCTAAGTGGAGTACCTGTTCCCCAAACTTCAACAATATCACTGTTATTTATTTTGGCTTCATGGAACTTTCTTATTAATGCTGGTAATACATGTGAATTTTTAAGATCAAAGTTGTCATTTGGACCATATAAATTAGTTGGCATACAACTTATAAAGTTATTTCCATATTGTCTTTTGAAGAATTTACACATTTCAAGTCCTGCTATCTTAGCTACAGCATAAGCTTCATTAGTTTCTTCTAATGCTCCAGTAAGTAAGTATTCCTCTTTTATTGGTTGTGGAGCCATTTTAGGATATATACAAGTACTTCCTAAGAATAATAACTTTTTAACCTTAAAGTCATGTGCAGCTTTTATAACATTATTTTGTATCATTAAATTATCATATATAAAATCTGCTGGATAAGTATTGTTAGCATGTATTCCACCAACTTTAGCAGCAGCTAAGAACACATACTCTGGTCTTTCTTGTTCAAAGAAAGCCCTTACTGCTTCTTGATTAGTTAAATCTAACTCTTTATGAGTTCTACATATTATATTTGTATAACCTTTATCTTCTAAATTTCTAACTATAGCTGAACCTACTAATCCCCTATGTCCAGCAACATATATTTTTGCATCTAAATTCAAAACTTTCACCTCTTCTTATATTATTTAAATCACATTTCAGCAAATAGATAGACTATTAGAAATAATATTCTAATAGCCTTTATCTAAATTATCTTAGTTTTCGAATTTAGATTTATATCCGCCACCATTTTTCATTTCTTCTAAATCAGATTGAACCATTTCTTTAACTAAATCCATAAATGAATATTTTGGTTCCCATCCAAGTTCAGTTCTTGCTTTTGTGCTATCTCCCCATAATAATTCAACCTCTGCTGGTCTGAAATATTTTGGATCAACTTCTACTAAAACTTTTCCTGTATTTTTATCTATACCTTTTTCGTCTACGCCAGTTCCTTGCCATTCTATCTCGTATCCTAATTCTGCAAATGCTAATTCAACAAATTCTCTAACTGTATGAGTTTCATTCATTGATAATACATAATCTTGTGGTTTATCTTGTTGTAATATTCTCCACATACCTTCTACATAATCTTTAGCATGACCCCAGTCTCTTTTTGCATCTAAATTTCCAAGATATAATTTATCTTGCATTCCTAAATGTATTGCTGCAGCCGCTCTTGTTATTTTTCTAGTAACGAAAGTTTCCCCTCTTCTTGGAGATTCGTGGTTGAATAATATTCCGTTACAAGCAAATATATCGTAAGATTCTCTATAGTTTACTGTTATCCAGTAAGAGTATAATTTAGCTACTCCATATGGACTCTTTGGATAGAATGGAGTTTTTTCAGATTGTGGTGCAGTATCTGGAAGTCCTCCAAATAATTCTGAAGTAGATGCTTGATAGAACTTAGTTTTTACACCACTTTCTCTTATTGCATCTAATATTCTAAGTGTAGATACACCTGTTGCTTCAGCAGTATACTCTGGAGAATCGAATGATACTCCAACATGAGATTGTGCTGCTAAGTTATATATTTCAGTTGGTTGTATTTTCTCTATTAATCTATTTAAGTTACTTGAATCAGTTATATCTCCATAGTGTAAGAATAATTTTACATCTTCTTCGTGTGGATCTTGATATAAATGATCTATTCTTTTTGTATTAAAAGTACTTGCTCTTCTTATTATCCCGTGTACTTCATACCCTTTTTCTAATAATAGTTCTGCTAAATATGAACCATCTTGTCCTGTTATTCCTGTTATTAGTGCTACTTTTCTTTTTTGCATTTTTATTCTCCCTCTAGTTTTAAATATTTTAATGTCTATTTTTATTAATAACTCTTAATTATCTAATATCTGTCATTAGAATTTGTTCTTTATATTTATTTATTGATACATCTTTAGTTAAATTTTGCTCTAAATAGATTCGTCCTTTTTGACCTAAAGATTTTATTTTTTGTTTATTGTCTAAAATATAATTAATTTTATTTTTAATTTCTTTATAATTTCCTGGTTCTATACAAACACCACAGTTAGATTCTTCTACTATCAGCCTTGCTTCTGAACCTTTATCAAGTACCCCAAGTACTGGTTTACCGGCTGCCATTACTCCATAAAGTTTACTTGGTACTGATACACCTTTTATTCCTTTTGCATTTACTACCCAATGTATATCGGCTGCATTTAGTGAATATATTAAATCTGCCTTATCTTGATATGGTATAAAAGTAACATTGTTTAAGTTATTTTCATTGACATAGGCTTCTACCTTATCTTTTACTGTTCCATCTCCAACAAATGCAAAGATTACATCTTGCCTATCTTTGAATTCACCTATAACTTTGATTATATTTTCTAAGTCATAATAAAGACCTATATTCCCAGAATACATTATTATAAACTTATCATTTAGATTATATTTTTCTTTAAAATTTATAATCTTTAAATGATTTTGTTCTAATGGGTATATATCTTTTTCATTTATCCAGTTATTGATAAATACATTTTTAGGAACTTTTTTATTGTTAAATCTATTTCTTAAAGTTTCCTGCATATCTCTACCAACAACTATTACCTTATCTGATACCTTGCAACTAAATTTGTCAACTGCCATAACTAAGTTTAATAGTAATTTATTTTTAGAATATCCTACTGCCATAGTCTGCTCTGGATTAAAGTCTTGTATATTATAAATTAATCTTCCACCTTTTATCCATTTTCCAAGTACCCCAAGTACTCCTCCTAATATTGGAGGTTGAGATATTGTAAGTATATAATCTTGTTTTTCTATTTTAAATGTTGCTAATAATGCATTTAGGAAATATGCTACTAAGTTTTTTATTCTACTTATTTTGTTACTTTTTTGGAATTCTGGTACCCTTACTCTAATTACCTTCATTCCTTTATATTCTTCCATATACATTCTTTTTGTTTTATATTTTTCTTCTACTGTCCCGTTATAACTAGGAACTACACATATAACAGTAATATCAAAGGTATCTCTCATTCCTTCTGTTAATTCTGTTAATATTTGTCCTGTAGATGCTACATCTGGGTAAAAATAATGTGCATATATTAATAATTTTTTCTTCATATTTTCCCCACTATCTATATAATATTTTTTAACTCTTTTACATTTGCCACGTTAGACTTATGACCAACTAATATCTTTCCATCATTCTCAATAACATATATATCTTTAAGTCCTTCAACAACTATATCGTGGCTAGATGATATAACTAGATTTCCATGACTATCTACAACCTTAGCATTTCCAACTAGTACATTTCCCTTATCATCTTTTTCCCTATATCTATCAAGTGCTTCCCAGCTTCCAACATCATCCCAACCAAATCTACTTGGAACAACGTATATAGAATCTGATTTTTCCATAACAGCATAGTCAATTGAAATAGCTTCTGTTTTATGATAATTATTATTTATAAGTTCTTGTATTTCTTCATTCTCTACCGTTTCAATGTCTTTTAATGCTTCATATGTACCTTTTGAGTATTTTTCTATTTGGTTTAGTATATTGTCGGCACTCCATAAGAACATTCCACCATTCCATAAATAGTTTCCTTCTTCTATATATGATTCAGCTTTTTCTCTATTTGGCTTTTCTACAAAAGCATCAACTTTTATAACTTTATGATTGTTGATTTTTTTCTCATCATTACCATATCTAATATATCCATATCCAGTTTCAGCTCTAGTCGGTTCCATTCCTAAAGTAACTATTGCTTCTTTGTTTTCGTTCACAAATCTATCTGCACTTTTTATAATATCTCTAAATCCCTCTTCATCATTTATTAGGTGGTCCGATGGTAATACTATCATATTTGCATCTTTGTAATATTTTTTAATTACTAATGCCGAAAGAGCTATACAAGGTGCTGTATTTCTTCCTTGTGGTTCTACTATTATGTTTCTTTCTGGTAAATTTGGAAGTTGTTCTTTTACTAAGTCAACATACATCTCACCAGTACAAACAAATACCCTTTCAATCGGTATAATAGGTGTTATTCTATTTACTGTCATTTGTATCATAGTTTCTTCACCTATTAGATTTAAAAATTGTTTTGGCTTTTCTTCTGTAGAAAGAGGCCAGAATCTAGTTCCTTTTCCACCAGCCATTATTAACGCACATAGCATAATTCATTCCCCCTACTATATTGCTTTTTCTTCCGATTCTTCTCTATTTAATATCTCTTTTCTTCCGACAGAATAATAATCTATATTATATTTTTCAACTTCATTTTTGTCATAGCAATTACGTCCATCATATATTACAGCAGTATTCATTAATTCTTCGTATTTATTTAAATCTAAAGATTTTATTTCATCCCATTCAGTAAATATAAATGCCATATCAGCACCTTCTAATGTTTCTTCTGGTGAAGTTACATAATCAATTTCCGTTGGATATAACTTTTTAAAGTTATTTATTCCTACTGGATCATATGCTACTATTTCAGCACCCTCATCTAATAATCTTCTTACATTAGGTATTGATGGAGCTTCTCTCAAGTCGTCAGTTCCCGGTTTAAAAGTAAGACCAAGTACTGCTACTTTCATTCCTTTTAATGAACCAAATTCTTGTTTAGCTTTTCTAAATAATTTATATTTTTGATTTTCATTTACTTCTATAGTTGCTTTTATAGTTTTTACTTCATATCCGTGGTCATTAGCTAACCAGTGAAGTGCTTTTGTATCTTTTGGAAAACAAGACCCTCCATATCCAAGACCAGCATTTAAGAATTTATTCCCTATTCTAGGGTCATAACTCATTCCTTTTGCCACATCTTGTATATCAGCGCCTACTATTTCACAAACATTTGCCATCTCATTCATAAATGATATTTTTAATGCTAAGAAATCATTTGATGCGTATTTTATCATCTCTGCACTTCTTCTATTTGTAACTACTATAGGTTGTTCAAATCTTTCATATACATATCTTAATTTTTCTTCTGCTTTTCTAGATTCAACACCTATAACTATTCTCGATGCATGTAGTGTATCTACTACAGCAGTTCCTTGTGCTAAGAATTCTGGGTTTGATGCAACTTCTATCTTTATATTATGTACTAAGTTTTCTTTTAAAAATTCTTCCACCTTGTCATTTGTACCTATTGGAACTGTAGATTTTACAACTACTAAACAATCTTTAGTAACATTTTCTGCTATTTGTTTGCATACTCCAAACACATAATCTAAATTAGCTGAACCATCTGCTCTTTCAGGTGTTCCTACTCCTATAAATACTATATCTGCATTTTTGTATGCATCGGCATAGTCAGTTGTAAAATCTAATCTATTTTCTTTATAATTTCTTTCTAATAATTCATCTAATCCTGGCTCATATATAGGTGATATTCCTTGTTTCATTATTTCAACCTTTTTTTCATCAATATCTACACATGTAACATTATGTCCTACTTCTGATAAACAAGCTCCTGTTACAAGTCCTACATATCCAGTTCCGGCTACTACTATATTCATATACCTTCCCCCTAATTATTAACTCTCTTTAATATATCTTCAATTATCTTATCTAATTTATCATCGACTAATTCTTTATTCTCACCATTACAACCAAAGTAGAACTTAATCTTTGGCTCTGTTCCTGATGGTCTTACAGCTATCCAACTTTCATCTTCTAATATAAATTTAAGAACATCTGATTTTGGTAAATCATTTATTCCCTTTTTATAATCTCTAACTTCAACTACTTTTATATCTGCAATAGTTTGTATATCTGAATTTCTGAAATAATCCATAATATTTTGGATTTGTTTCATACCATCAATACCTTTTAAAGTTATAGATTTTAAATCTTCTTTATAATATCCGTACTTTTTATATACTTCTTGAAGACCTTTGTATAAAGTCATTCCTTTGTCGTAATAATATGCCGCCATCTCAGATATTAAAAGTGCCGATACTACTCCGTCTTTATCTCTTGCATGAGTTCCTACTAAATATCCGTAACTTTCTTCATAACCCATTACAAATGTTCTATCTTTGTTTTGTTCAAATTGATTTATTTTTTCACCAATGAATTTAAATCCTGTTAATGTATCTATACATTCAACACCATTTTCTTTTGCTATTTTAGCTCCTAACTCTGATGTAACTATTGTTTTTATTATTGTAGGATTTACTTGGTTTGATATATTTTCCTTATTGTTACTAATTACATACTCTACTAATAATGAACCGACTTGATTACCATTAAGTACTACATATTCTCCTTCGTTGTTTTTTACTACAACTCCAACTCTATCACAGTCTGGATCTGTTCCCATTATGATATCAGCACCAAAGTTTTTAGCCATTTCTATAGCTATTTCAAATACTGCTTTTTCTTCTGGATTTGGATATTCAACTGTAGAAAAATTACTATCTGGTAATTCTTGTTCTTTTACTACCTCTACATTTTTAAATCCTGATTGTTTTAGGACTTCTCTTACTGGGATATTACCTGTTCCATGTATAGGTGTATAAATTATTTTTATTTTATCTCCAACTCTATCTATTACATCTTGATTTATAATTTGTTTTTTTACTTCATTTATAAATGCGTTGTCTATATCCTTATTTAATACTTGGATTAAGTTATCGCCAAGTTTAGTAGTTGGTATTTTGCTGTAATCTTCTATTTTGTTTACTTCTTGTATTATTTCGTTTGCGATATCTGGACAAACTTGTCCTCCATCTGACCAATAAACTTTGTATCCATTATATTCTGGTGGATTGTGACTCGCAGTTATTACTATACCTGCTACACAATTTAAGTATCTTACGGAAAATGATAATTGCGGTGTGCTTCTCAAGCTGTCATATATATAAGCTTTTATTCCACAAGCTGCTAATGTCTTTGCCGCTTCTATGCAAAATTCTTTTGATTTGTGTCTGCTGTCATAGGCTATTACTACGCCTCTTTTCTGACCGTCTTCTTTACACTTTTTTAAGATATAATTACAAAGTCCAAAAGTTGCTTTTCTCACTGTGTACTTGTTGATTCTATTAGTTCCATAACCAATAACTCCTCTAAGTCCCCCAGTTCCAAATTCTAATTCTTTGTAAAATCTATCTTCTATTTCTTTTTCGTCGTTTTGAATTGCTTTTAGTTCTTGTTTTGTTTCATCATCAAAATATGGATTATTCATCCATTCATTATAATTTTTTATATATTCCCTCATTTACTTACACTCCCTAAGATGCATTACTATCTCCAAACAGTACTTTTACTGTCTTTAAAATCAATTTTATATCTAATAATAAATTTCTATTTTTTATATATTCTAAATCCATCTCTACCCATTCATCAAAACCGATATTATTTCTTCCGCTGACTTGCCATATACAAGTAAGTCCTGGTTTTACAAGAAGTCTTTGTTTTTGATATGAATTATATTGCTCAACCTCTCTAGGAATTGGTGGTCTCGGTCCGACTAAGCTCATATCTCCTTTTAAAACATTAAATAATTGCGGTAATTCATCTAAGCTAGTCTTTCTTATAAATTTTCCTACCTTTGTTATCCTAGGGTCATCAGTCATCTTAAATGCTGGACCTGTTTGTTCATTTTGTTCTTGTAAATGTTTTAATAATTCTTCGGCATTGTGAACCATACTTCTAAACTTATACATTTTAAAAGTTTTTGGATGTTGGCCATTTCTCTCCTGACAGAAAATTATTCTTCCCTTTGGATCTTCTATTTTTATAAGAATAGCTACTATTAAAAATATTGGTGATAATACTATTATCCCAGCTAAAGAGCATATGATATCTATGCTTCTTTTTATAAAAAGATATAAATTTGATTCCCTCTCTAAAATCTCATTTAAGTTAATACCCTCATTTAAATCTGTATTTTTGTTTTTAGAGATTGTTTTTTCCATTAATACTCCCCCTCTCTATAAACAAAAATTATTTTCTTTTTCTCTTCTTTTTCTTTTCTTCTTGGCTATGATAGTAATAATTATAATATTCGCTATTTGTCTCTGTTTTATATTTGTTAAGAATAACGCCTAGTATATTTGAATTTACACTATCTAGTCTTTCTTTTGCCACTTTTGCTAAATTTGAATCTACTTCTTCAGAGCCTACTACAAATATAACTCCATCTGAATATGAAGATATTATAGATGCATCACTCACTATCCCAACTGGTGGAGTGTCTATAAATATATAATCATAATCATCTTTTATAGACTCTATAAACTGGCTCATTTTTTTTGAAGATAAAACTTCTGCAGGATTTGGAGGTATTGTTCCTCCTGTTAAAACGTATAAGTTTTCCTGTGTAGTTTTCTTTATACATTCTTCAATATTTTTTCGTCCTAATAATATATCCATTAGACCTTGTGCATTTTTTGTATCAAATAATTTGTTAACTGTTGGATTTCTCAAATCTCCATCTATTAAAAGAACTTTTTTGTCTATTTTTGCAAAGTTTACTCCTAAATTGCATAAAACAGTTGTTTTTCCCTCATCTTTTTTAGAGCTCGTTACACAAATTACTTTTAAATTTTTATCTAAATTAGAGAATTCTATCCCCGTTCTTATAGTTCGATATGCTTCTGATATGTTTGATTGTGGTTTTTCTAAACTCGTTATTTTTCCCATATTATCTCCCTATGTATTTATTTTTATAATTCTTCTGGTATTACACCTAGTAAAGGAAGTCCCAATTCCTTTTCTATATCTTGCGGTGTTTTTATTTTTGTATTTAGGAATTCTATTATAAATATAATAAATAATCCTATCATTACACCTAGCACACCTGCTATTAAGATGTTCATCTTTTTGTTTGGTGAAACTGGATTTACTGGTGTTTGAGCTTTGTCTATAACTTCTACACCGTTTGCATCAGCTATTCTGATAGCTTCCTTAGCAAATACTTTTGGTATTTCATTTGCTATTTTTGCTGCATTAGACTTATTTGTATCTTGAACTGATATTTTTATTATCTGTGTGTCTGAAACTGTTGAAACAGATATTTTCCCAGATAATTGACCATATGATTCATCTAAATCTAAGTTTTTTATAACATCGTCTAAAACTTTTCTTGATTTTATTATTTCCCCATATGTTACAGCTAATTGTTGAGTCGTTTTAATTTGATCACTTGTTACTGTATTTGTTCCCTCTGTTTTCTCAGTCTTTACAATTAATGTCGTCTCTGCTTGGTATACTGGTTTTGCGATAAAGAAACTGTATACTGCGCTTGCTGCTACACATACAACGCATAATATCGCCATTATAAACCATTTTTTCTTAATAATAGAAAGATACTCCCTTAAGTCTATTACTTCTTCCTCCAATTTTTTCCCTCCCCGATTTTATATTTATACATTATTTATAAATAATGTATATTATTCTAATTTTTCCCGACAAAGAATATTATAATATTTTTTATCAGAATTGTATAGAATAAATTTCATTATCTTTTAATTTTTTTATTTGTTTTTTTATAGTAAGATTCAGTTAATAAATTCTGAATTTTATATATGTATAAAATATCCGTTATTTAATGTTATTGATTCTTATATATTAGTTAATCATATTTTAAAAGATTAATTATATTCCAAACGCAAAAAAAGCTCTGATGAAATCATCAGAGCTTACTGGCGGAGAAGGAGGGATTCGAACCCTCGCACCGGTTAACCCAGCCTAATCCCTTAGCAGGGGATCCTCTTGAGCCACTTGAGTACTTCTCCAAACATAGTGTTTATTTTCTTTTTTGGCGGAGAGGGTGGGATTCGAACCCACGGTGCCGTTAAGCATCACTGGTTTTCAAGACCAGCTCCTTAAACCACTCGGACACCTCTCCATGCTCCCTGGTGACCCATCCGAGGCTCGAACTCGGGACACCCTGATTAAGAGTCAGGTGCTCTACCAACTGAGCTAATGAGTCATAATAAGCATAAATAATTTGGCTGGGGATGCAGGACTCGAACCTACGCATGCATGAGTCAAAGTCATGTGCCTTACCGACTTGGCTAATCCCCAGTATTAAATTGGTGAGCGCACAGGGATTCGAACCCCGGACACACGCCTTAGAAGGGCGTTGCTCTATCCAGCTGAGCTATGCACCCACTTAAATAAAATAATGGTGCGGATGAAGGGAGTCGAACCCCCACGCCAAAGGCGCTAGATCCTAAGTCTAGTGCGTCTGCCAATTCCGCCACATCCGCATATTATTTTTTCTGGTGGAGGATGGTGGATTCGAACCACCGAAAGCGATGCTAACAGATTTACAGTCTGCCCCCTTTGGCCACTCGGGAAATCCTCCGTAATTGGAGCTGGTGATAGGAGTCGAACCTACAACCTGCTGATTACAAGTCAGCTGCTCTGCCATTGAGCCACACCAGCAAAATCTATATAAATTATTATGGCGACCTGGAAGGGACTCGAACCCTCGACCTCCAGCGTGACAGGCTGGCATTC
>OLPD01000930.1_pt1 | contig 17368 bp, 15 predicted proteins | sample 1672111 | NCBI WGS metagenome assembly OLPD01 (sample SAMEA3136646, study PRJEB25190) | human gut metagenome
TGGAAGATTATCTGGATCATGGAAAAATGTCATTTTCTTTCCAGTATAATCGTCTAAACGTACCGGCTCTGTTGCTATTCCTTTTGCATTAAGTTCTTTAACCGTATCATCAACGCTTTTTACTTTAAATGCCAGATGCCTCAAGCCAAGTGCTTCCGGATAATTTACACGGGTCGGAGCATCTTTTATAATAAATAGCTCAATCTCCTGCTCTCCACAGGCTAAATCTATTTTATAATCATCTCGTTCCTTTCGATAATTTTCCCGGATTATTTCAAATCCCAGTAAATCAACATAAAAATGTTTTGATTTCTCATAATCGCTTCCTATAATTGCAATATGATGAATTGTGTCAAACATTGATTTACTTCTGCTATTATAAATGTGTTTTGAACTAGATTAAATTTACATTATAAATATCTGCTACCAGCTCGCGAATATTCTTCTTATTCTTATAAGCCTTCTCCATCAGGTTGTCAAGTTTACTTAAGAAGATATCGATATCGAATGGAATTGGCATTCCGATATGGATCAGTTTATTTGCTGTTTTCTTAAGTCCTTCTTCTGCCATCAGTTTCTCTTCGAAGAGTTTCTCTCCCGGGCGAAGTCCTGTATATTCAATCTTGATGTCGCCATCCGGTGTATGTCCGGACAGGCGGATTAAGTTTCTCGCAAGTGTATCGATCTTCACCGGTTCTCCCATATCGAGAACGAAGATTTCTCCACCCTTTGCATAGGTGCCGGCCTGCATAACAAGACTGACCGCTTCCGGAATCGTCATGAAGTAGCGGATGATTTTCGGATGTGTTACCGTTACCGGACCACCTGCTTCAATCTGCTTCTTGAAAAGTGGAATTACAGAACCATTACTTCCCAATACGTTACCGAAACGTACGGCTACAAATTCTGTTTTTGCGTTTTTCAGATTCTCCATTACTTCCATGCTCTGAGCTTTGCTGTCCATCCAGTGTGTGAAGAGCTGTGGAATCTGTTCTGCTTCTCCGGCTTTGATCTTCGCATCGAATGCCTGGATGACCATCTCACACAATCTCTTGGATGCACCCATGATGTTTGTCGGATTTACTGCTTTATCTGTACTGATTAGTACGAATTTCTTACAGCCATAGGCAAGTGCCGCATAAGCTGCCTTATAAGTACCGATTGCATTGTTCTTCACTGCCTCGCACGGACTGTCTTCCATCAACGGAACATGTTTGTGCGCAGCTGCATGATAGACAATCTCCGGCTTGTATGTTTCAAATACTTTGAAGATTTTTCTTGAATCACGGACGGAGCCGATCAAAGTTACCAGATCCATATCCGGATATTTTTTCTTCAACTCTAATTGAATCGAATAAGCGTTATTCTCATATACATCAAAGATAATCAACTGCTTTGGCTGATGTGCTGCGATCTGTCGGCAAAGTTCAGATCCGATGGAACCGCCTCCACCGGTTACCATGATAACCTTTCCCTGTATGTAATTGAAAATCTCATCCATATTTACACGGATTGGAGCACGTCCAAGCAAATCTTCTACTTTCACATCCTTCATCTTACTGATTGCGACTTCTCCGTTTGCCAGCTGATACATACCCGGCAGACGTTTTAATTCGCATCCAGTCTCATTACAGATATTAAGGATCTCTCTGCGTTCTTGTATCGTACAGGATGGAATTGCAAACAGGATCTGATCAATATGATGCTTTTCTACCATTGCCTTGATCTCATCCCGACCACCTTCAATCGGTACTCCATCCAAGAAGCGTCCCCATTTATTCGGGTTATCATCGATGATGCAGCAAGGCTTTGCTCCTGTCTCATCAGAATTTTTCAATTCCTTGACAATTGCCTGTCCGGCTGCCCCTGCTCCAATGACCATTGCGTTCTTCGTCTTCCTTGCCGCCAGTTCTCTTCTAGCTCTCTCCATATTAATATAACGGTATGAAAAACGGATGCCCACCGTCAAGATAAACTGTAAAATCGGCCCGATCATATAATATGAAATTGGCATTTTCTGGAATAATACTGTAATTCCCACAATTTGGAATACAGTTGTGATGATTGTTCCCACCGCCAGTCGGTTCAGCTCACTGAAACTTGCAAACCGCCACAAACTGTTATACAGATGCAATACTTCAAATACAATAAGTACTGCTACCGTATAGATCGGCGCAAACCTTAAGAATGGTGTCAGATACATCTCCGGTATCTGTGAAAAATGCAGATCAAATCGAAGTAATAACCCAGCGAAGTATGAGACATTTACTGCAATTACATCAAATAATACTAAATACAATGACACTACCTGCCAATGCTCGATGCGTTTCTTTCTCATAATTTTGTCCTCTTGTTCCTCTTTCATTTCTTTTTCCTTAATTATAAATAACTCTATTTCCCTAAAGAGCCCATCCGCGTATATGTAGTTTTGGTCTTGCCTATATCATTTCTTTGATGTATGGGGTAAACTAGTATTTCTTACGATGTAACTTAAGACTTGTGTTAATATAACTCATACCGACATTGTCGTTTAGATTGTACTCTATTTTCTTCAAAATAGCAACTAATACATAAAGGTCCCTCCATGTCTGACAGAACACTTCCGGAACCTTACCCCGGTCCGACAGTAACTGTAACTTTTGCTTTTGGATCTATTTGTTTTATTATTAACGGTATCATCCGGGCGTAAATGCCTGATTACCTGCATCCCCGGGTAAAAATACCCCCCCCGCATTTTTCTGGCACCTTAGCGAGGAGGGCTTATATTTCAGTCTACTTTTCGATACTTTCGTTATGCATTAGCCTTACAGTTTACGTATGATAGCACTTTACTGTATGATGGTCAACTGTCGTATTCTTTTTCATTCATTGATTTAACCTATATATCATATAGATTTTATATATTATTTGCACAGTTCTTCTGCCATTGCTTCAATCTGTGCTTCGTTCTCTTCGCTCATGGAAGACATGATGCTGACAGTTGTGTCAACCCATGTTAAGTCCTTGCTCTTCTCGAAAAGTCCGCGGATTACTTTACCTGCTGTAATCGCCCAGGAACCATTTTCAATAATGCCCATCGTACGGTTCTGGTAACCGCGCTCAGTCAGGGCTTCGATAAATGTTCTCATGAACGGGAAGATATCTCCATTGTATGTTGTGGTTGCAAGCACTAATTTACCATGACGGAATGCGTCTTCGACTGCCTCTGCCATGTCTTCTCTTGCCAGATCGCAGAGTACGACTTTCGGGCAGCCTTTGGCTTCCAGTGCAGACGCGAGTGTCTCGGCTGCTTTCTTTGTGTTTCCATATACGGATGTGTATGCGATCATGACGCCTTCGGTCTCTACACCGTAAGAAGACCATGTCTTGTACTGTCCGATGTAATGCTCCAGATTCTCTTTAAGGATCGGACCGTGCAGTGCACAGATTGTCTGAATATCCAGACCTTCGGCTGCTTTTAAGAGATTCTCTGCCTGCTTGCCGTATTTACCAACGATTCCGAAATAATAGCGGCGAGCTTCACAGTCCCAATCTTCTTCTACGTCCAGGGCGCCGAATTTACCAAATGCGTCTGCGGAAAAGAGGACTTTATCTGTACTGTCATATGTGACCATAACTTCAGGCCAGTGTACCATCGGTGCGAAGACAAATGTCAGCTCATGTTTACCGAGTGACAGTGTCTCCTGATTCTTGACTTCAACTTTCTTGTCTCCAAGGTTCATTCCGCGGAAGAAGTTGCTCATCATCTGGAATGCTTTGGCATTTGCTACGACTTTGGCTTCTGGATATTTCTCAATGAATTTTGCGATATTCGCGGAGTGATCCGGCTCCATGTGCTGCACGATCAGGTAATCCGGTGCCGCGCCGCCCAGTGCTGTGTCGATGTTGCCAAGCCACTCTTCTGCAAAGTTAGCGTCTACGGTGTCCATGACAGCTGTTTTCTCGTCTTTGATCACGTATGAGTTGTATGCCATACCGTTTGGCACGATGTATTGACCCTCGAACAGGTCGATGTCGTGGTCGTTCACTCCCACGTAGATAATGTCGTCTGTGATTTTCATTGCTAAGATCTCCCTTCTGGTGATTTGCTTTGTTTGCTCTTTTTTACTCTGTTGGTAGTATAACGCATTCGGAGTGGAGTGGCAATAGGGAAGTGAGATGTATAAAGAGCAGGATTGCTATTCAGTGGCTTTCCTGCTCTTCGTTATTTCTCTCCCATATATGCATCTGCGATTTTCTTTGATACTTTCTTCCGGATTGCTTCGCGCACACCTGTAGGGGATGCCACACCGGTATAAATACATCCGAGGATAATAACCGGACTTAGCATCGCCAGTGCACTGTCTGCGAGCACGCGTTTGAAGCCTCTGCTTTTCAGTTCTCCGATCACTTTCTCTTTTTTCTCCAGATCTTCCCCATGTCTTTTACAATAAAAATAAGCATAAAGTCAGTTCTATTACAGTCTCTTGTGCAGTAACTCCAGTACAGTCTTCAGGTCTTCTACTCCCATCTGTCCCGGTGCGGATGCTTTTCCTGCTGCACCGAATGTCAGTGCTGAGCCGAACACTTCACCGCAGAGACGGCTGATTACGCCAGTTCCTGCCATAGACATGGTGATGATCGGACGATCTGCATGCTCTTCTGACATTTCTCTTGTTGCTGATAACAGTGTCAGTACATCTTTTTTATTCTGCGGCATCACTGCAATCTTCGGAATATCTGCCCCCAGTTCCTGCATTTTGCAGAGACGGGATACAATCTCTTCCTGCGCCGGTGTCTTGTGAAAGTCATGATTGGATGCAACTACTTTCACACCTGTGGCATGCGCAGTTTCGATGATCTGTTTTACAGCCGTCTCTCCGGTAAATGCTTCTACATCTACAAGATCTACCTGTCCGCTCTTTGCTGCTCTTTCATTTAACGCCACGTAAACATCTGTCTCAATTGCTTTTTCTCCACCTTCTTTTGCGGTACGGAAGGTAAATAACAGTGCAGTCTCTCCGATTACATTTCTCAATTCTTTTGCAGTCTCTTCTACCTGGTCGAAATCGAAGACATTTTCATACCAATCTACACGCCACTCGATGACGTCTGCTCCGATTGTGCAAATATTTTTTCCTGCTTCCAGGATCTCTTCTTTTGTTACTCCGACGATCGGAACACAGATCTTCGGTGTTCCTTCGCCAATGGTTATATTTCTTACTTTTACTGGATTCATGTATTTTGTTCCTCCTGTTTTCCGATAACTGCTGCTTCTTTCGTGTACACATTACCTGTTTTATTTTCAGTACGTGCTAATAGTTTACCATATCTCAGATTGACAAACAAAGCCAAAACTACACCGATCACAGTGATTACAACATTCATTAAAATAACGGCTGTCGCGCTCATTTTCGCAGCGGCACTTAAGATCGTGTAGTTACAGCGGTCCGGCAAACGGCAGGGAAATATATATTCAATTGGCATCGGCTGTCCGGTCCACAATTCAAATGCTACAAATCCCTGGAAGAGCTCTGAAAGAAGTTCGTCCGGATTCCTTCTATGTAGAAACACCGGAAGGTCCGGAAGTTCTGGACTTTGATTATGGTTTTGTTTGCCTCGGTATGAAATCTACTTCTCCGGTACTGCCGGATATCCAGGCTGCATTCGAGGACAATAACAATGTAGAGATCATCACCATCGGTGACAGCGTCCGCGCAAGACGTATCATCGAAGGAACCGATGAAGGAAGAAACATCCTCAACACGTTAGAGAAACGTGGCTATTTATAAAAGACAATTTCTAATTTATTTGATTCCCCTCTTTATTATAGGAAGGAAGCCGTCTGCACAATCCCTCGAGACTGCAGGCGGCTTTCCTGCTTTTTCATTTTGTTCTGATTGATTGGTCTTTTTTTCACACATCTCTTTACCTTCCTTTCTATTCGTGTTATATTCAATGTTGATTAATCAACATTGAGGTGTTTTTATGGATGATCGTTTTGAAAAATTAACAACAAATGTTGCGCAGATTCATAAGAGTATTCAGAAAATCAAGAAGATCTATATGCAGTCACAGGGACTTAAGAGTACTCATGTCATGTGTCTTTACTATCTGTCTGATCATCCGGACGGCTTAACTGCTGCCGGATTATGTGAACTATGCAAAGAGGATAAAGCCGGCATTTCCCGCATCTTAAATGATCTGGAGAACCGGAACTTCATTGCTTATGAAGCGACCGGAGCAGCGCACCGATACCGTTCCCGTGCCCATCTGACAGATGCCGGAATGGCATGTGCCAGAGAAATGCGCTCCTTTATTTCCCATGCGTTAGAAGAAGCAAGCAAAGATATTGCCGAACCGCAGCGGAAGATTTTTTATAAGACATTATTTACCATAGCTGATAACCTGGAGCATTTAAGTAAGGAACTCTGTAAATAAGAATCATTTTTATTAAGCAAAAGCTTTCCAGAAAGCAAACTGCAGCTGGAATACTATTTTTTAAGAAAGGATACACTCATGCATACTTTAAGAAAAATTTACTGCCGTACATTTCAGACGGTATTTAAGATCGCACTTCCCTTTCTCCCGTACCGCACGCCGGAGATTGTCCCAAGTGTGAAGAAACTCCCGGAGATCATCCGGGCAAATGGCTCTTCCCGCGTCCTCATTATTACGGATGCCGGGATCCGCTCTCTCGGATTGACGAAAAGATTGGAAAATGCCTTAACAGCGGCAGATATTCCATACACAATCTACGACAAAACAGTGGCCAATCCAACAACAACCAACGTACAGGAAGCACTGGCTCTCTACAAAAAGAATAACTGTGATGCCCTGATCGGATTTGGCGGCGGCTCCAGTATGGACTGTGCCAAAGCTGTCGGTGCCCGCATTGCAAAACCGAAGCAGTCACTTGCGAAGATGAAAGGAATCCTGAAAGTACATAAGAAACTTCCACTCCTGATCGCTGTTCCAACAACAGCCGGAACCGGAAGTGAGACAACGCTTGCCGCTGTCATTGTAGATGCACAGACTCGTTACAAATACGCGATCAACGATTTTCCTCTGATTCCTCGCTATGCGGTTCTTGATCCGAAAGTCACCTTGAGTCTTCCGCCATTTATCACTGCAACAACCGGTATGGATGCGCTGACACACGCGGTTGAAGCATTTATCGGAAACTCAACTACTTACGCGACACGGAAAGATGCGCTTATGGCTGTACAGCTTATTTTTGAAAATCTGGATACAGCTTACCACGATGGTAAGAATGTAAATGCAAGAAGAAATATGCTTCACGCCTCTTACTATGCCGGCTGTGCATTTACCAAATCCTACGTCGGTTACGTTCATGCAGTCGCTCACTCACTGGGTGGTCAGTATAATGTGCCGCATGGACTTGCCAATGCAATCCTGCTTCCTCATGTTCTGGAAGAATACGGAGAATCCATTCACAAAAAACTGAAAAAACTTGCCATTGCAGCCGGTATTGCAACAAAAGAAACTCCTGCCCCGCAGGCTGCCGCTGCATTTATTGATGCGATCAAAGAAATGAAACGGACTTTTGGAATCGGCAATACAGTTGCCGAAATTCAGGAAACAGATATTCCAAAACTTGCCCACTATGCGGACAAAGAGGCGAATCCGCTCTATCCCGTTCCGGTCCTGATGAATGCAAAAGAACTGGAAAAATTCTATTATATGCTCATGCCAGAGGAGGACTGAAATTATGACTGAAACACAGATTCATGAAATTGTTACTGCGCAGCGGGAGTATTTTTACACCGGCGCAACTTTAGATATTGATTTTCGCATCAACGCACTGAAGAAATTAAAAGCTTATGTGCAGTCTCACGAATCTGAGATTGCAAAAGCGATCGCACTTGATCTTGGGAAAAGTTCTTTTGAAAGTTATATGTGCGAAACCGGTATGGTTTTAAGCGAGCTTACACACATGTTGAAACACACACGCTCTTATGCGAAAGAAAAGCGTGTCCTGACTCCACTCGCACAGTTCCATTCCAGAAGCTACAAGAAGCCATCCCCTTACGGTGTGACTCTCATCATGAGCCCATGGAACTACCCATTCATGCTCACGATCGAGCCTCTGATAGACGCTATTGCAGCTGGTAATACTGCCGTTTTAAAACCAAGTGCTTACTCACCGCATACAAGCGAACTCATTAAAAAAATGGTTGCTGACTGCTTTGATCCGCAGTTTGTGACTGTCGTAACCGGTGGCCGTGCGGAAAACACCTGTCTTCTTAGCGAACATTTTGACTATATTTTCTTCACCGGAAGTCAGGCTGTCGGCAAAGAAGTTATGCGCCAGGCATCTGCAAACCTGACTCCGGTCACACTGGAGCTCGGTGGCAAAAGTCCATGTATTGTTGAAAAAAGTGCAAACCTGAAACTTGCTGCAAAGCGAATTGTCTTTGGAAAGTTCTTAAATTGCGGACAAACCTGTGTTGCTCCGGATTATATTTACTGTGACCGCTCCATCAAGATCGACTTAATCCACGAGATCAAAAAACAAATGCAAAAACAATACAAATCAGATCCTCTTTCCAATAAAAATTATGGAAAGATTATTAATGAGAAACATTTTGACCGTATTCTTGGACTGATTGAACAGAATAAAGTCGTATATGGCGGGCAGAGCGACCGCAGTCGTTTAAAGATTGCACCAACACTTATGGATAGTGTTACTTTCGATGATGCAGTCATGTCAGAAGAAATCTTCGGACCGGTACTGCCGATCCTGACCTACGACAACCTTGATATGGCTATCGAAAAAATAAATTCCATGCCTCATCCGCTGGCCCTTTATCTGTTTACATCTGATAAAGCCATCGCAAAAAAAGTGACTTCCCACTGCGGTTTCGGCGGCGGCTGTATCAACGACACGATCATCCACCTTGCCACAAGCAATATGGGATTTGGCGGCTTCGGCGAGAGCGGCATGGGTTCCTACCATGGATTGGATGGATTCCGCACTTTCTCGCATTACAAGAGTATTGTTGATAAGAAAACCTGGCTGGATCTTCCAATGCGCTACCAGCCTTACCGCAAGATCCACGACAAGCTGATCCATATGTTCCTGCGGTAAGTGTTTCCTCCATTTGCAAAATTGATATCTGCATTGTATAATGTGGACACACTCCCAGGCTGAGTTTTTCCGGTTAAACAGGGAGGCAGAGGGGACAAATTTATGAAACACAAACACCAGAGAAATAAAACGCAAAGCAATAAAACGCAAAGCACCCATAAACAACGCAATCAAAATTATTCACTCAGCAGCTCAGGGCACAGGCGCCATAATAGCAGATCAGCTGTCTCTACACAGGTGCGCCGCCAGAAACGTCTGCGTTGCATGCTGACTGTCATTCTTCTGATCCTGCTTGCAGTTCTTGGTGCTGTTATCTTCTATAAACAGAAAGTACAGAAACAGGAGCGTGCTCAAATTACAGCCGCAAAGCAAGCCAAAGAGAAAAAAGCAGAGGAAGAAAAGGCGAAGGCTGCAGAACAAAAAGCAAAAGCGGAGGAAGCTGCTAAAAAGAAAGCAGAAGAAGAGAAAAACTCACGTCTTAATAAGGATGTGCAGACTGCCGAAAATACAGCGACCGAACAGGATCATAAAACAAACGGTCTGTCGATCTGCATGTATCACTACGTTTATGATAAGAATAATCCACCGAAAGAGCAGTTGAACAACAACTTCATCGAAGTTCATGATCTCGAAGCGGAACTGAAATACCTGACAGAAAATAACTACTACTTTCCTACCTGGGAAGAAGTCCGAAAATATGTCAAAGGCGAACTGCTTCTTCCAAAGAAGAGCGTTGTACTCACTTTTGATGATGGTGCGTACAGTTTCTTAAATCTGGGTGTACCGCTTTTCAACAAATATAAGATCCCGGTAACTTCCTTCCTGATCGGTAATCTGGAAGGCAAGAAGAAGGTGAAGAAATATGCCAGCGAATATTTGACATTCCAGTCCCATTCTTACAACATGCACCGGGGTGGCGGTAATATCGGACATGGCGGAATCTTCCCTGTCATGAACCACAATGATGCCGTTGCTGATCTTCAGAAATCGATCCGCATCGGTGGCAATTCCGATGCTTTTGCCTATCCGTACGGTGATTACAATGACAGTTGTATCCAGGCTGTAAAAGATGCCGGTTTCAAATGTGCGGTTACAACCGAATACGGTCGTGCCAAAGTCGGAGATGATCCACTTGTACTTCCTCGTATCCGTATGTTAAGAGGTCAGTCTTTAGACAGCTTCAAAAAACTGGTTGAGTAGATTACTCCACCAATAAGCAGAATACCAAGCACTGTTCCTGCGACTTTTCGAAGGAGCAGTGTTTTTGCTTGCTCTCTTTCTTTTTTCTTCTGCCCTTTCTTTATCTGCCTGGAACTGATATCGTCATTATCATCTTTTATAAATGGACGGATCAATGGCTCAACCAGCTTCTCCAGCACAGATTTTTTCTTTTGTACTGTAAAATGAATCGTTTTCACTGCCACATTTCCGGTCTGATCTTTTGCCTCAGCGATCACCTCATAATCACCTGCTTTCTTAATCGAAAATCCGGTCCTTGCTTTTCCTTGAACATGCTGTTGTTCTTTTCCATTAATCTGCACCTTTCGGAGTATATCTTCTGTATCTTTAACTCCAATTTTAAATGTAAGATGTCCTTCATACTTTTCTCCTTCCTTTACGCCTTCAAACACAATCTCCGGTGCTGTATGATCAATTGTAAATACTGCTTTTGCGTGTGAGGTATTCCCGGCACGGTCTGTCGCATGCACTTCCAGTATGTGCTGTCCTTCTCTTGTCACCCGTTCTCCCATCGAATATAATCTTCCATCCAGCCTTACTTCATAATCGTAACCGGTAAAATCCTGTACGAGTTCTTCTTTTCTGTAATTCCATTCAAAGCTTTTTAGTTTTGCCTGATCCAGCGTATCCACATACCGAATCACCGGATTCTCCTGATCTACAATCACCTGAGTTGTCTGCTTTACTTCGTATCCTGCAGCGTCTTTTGCATAGATATGCAACCGGTAAATTCCATCTTCACGCAGTCTATGAACACTTCTCTTCATCTCTCCATGATCTTCCCACACCAGTAATTCCTGCGACTGCTTCCTGCCCTTTGTATTTTCGTATTTTACTTCTGCATGAAATTCATCCAACACATTCTCTTCCTGCACCCTGTACACAGCAGTCAACGGTCTGCTTGTGATCATATATGGCGTCACGCCTCTGATTTCAGCTTTTGGGGACTGATTATCAATATAAAGATTTCTTTCCTGTCTGTTCTGATTACCGGCATGATCTCGCGTCTCAAAAAGAACCCGCACCGGTTTGCCATTTCTTGAAGACTGCCGGATCACAAAATTTCCACCTGCCTTTCCTATCTCTGCCTGCTTCTCTCCATTTACATAGCATGATATGTTTTTTATGCCGCTGTATTCGTCTTTTGCATTTACATGTACTGTCGTTTCATTCCTGTGCCAGCTTTCAAATCCTCCATCTGCCGATACTTGAAATTCCGGAGCAGACAGATCGATTCTGAATGTTTTCTCCCACTGGAAATCCTCTTGTTTTTCACCGTTTTCATCTTCCATCCACACGTCCAGTTCCTGTTCTCCCTGCCGGAACCAGTCTTTCGGAATGGTATATTTCTTATTTTCTTCCGTGAGTTTTCCTTTTCCCAGTACTTTATCCCCCTGTGTCAGCCGGAAGACTGTCTCCCCCCGTTTACTGACATGATGAAGAGTCACTTTCGGAATAGTCACATAATAACCATTTTCACCATCCGGCTCTGAACATTCTTTTTCAAATTTGATAATCGGCTCCGGTGGTGTCGGCTCTGGTTCCGGCGTTGGTTCCGGCGTTGGTTCCGGCGTTGGTTCCGGCGACGGCTCTGGCGACGGCTCCGATTCTGAACCTATTGCCTCTCCTTCTCTTCTGATCGTGATTTTTCCTACAGCCTTGTCTCCTGCATAAGACGGCATTGCCTGTTGTGCATAGATCATCGTGAGTACAAGTATCAGACATCCGATTGTTTTTATTCTTTTTCGCATACTTTTTCTCCTTTCATCTGAAATCCCTGTTCCTGTAAAAGTTTCCGGAAATCTTCATTTTTCTGTATATCCGTTCGATTTTTCACAGCTCTTTCTAATGCCTTCCTGCATGCTCTGCGGTTTTTTTCTTTCTCTTTGCATGTCACGCGCAATTTTAATACCTGTAATTCCACGGAATCCGGATACTCTGTCACTCCTTCCCGGATTCTGCGCATAGCATCATCATTTTTCTTATCTGCCAGAAAAAGCTCTGTCACTTTGCGGTACAATTCTTCTCTCTCTGCCCTTTTCCCTTCCACTGCAAGCAGTTCTTCATACATTTTTGCAGCGTCACTCTTTTTTCCATTCTGTTCATATGCCATTGCCATCCACTGCGTGACCTCTTCCTGCCCTTCTTTCTCCCCAAGTGCCCGATACTGTATCCCAAGCCTCAATAATTCTTCCCGCTGTTCTTTCGCATCCAGAAAGGTATATCCTTTGAGTACACACCGGTAGTAAATGGCATCTTCTTTCTCTTCCAGCAGAAGTGCCGTCTGCTCAAGAGCCTGTTTTAGTTCTTCCTCCGGAAGTGTCTTCTCTGCAAGGCAGGCAGACACAGCTGCCATCCCTGCGGCGATCCCACTCTCTTTATCTGTCTTCTTTGTTCCGGCACACGCCGCCTCGAAATGCTGTCTGCTCTTCTCATAATCTTCCAGTTTCAAAAAATACAGGCTGCCAAGCTCCATTTCTGTAGTCTGCATCTGTTCTGCGGTTTCTTTTTTAGCGGCTGTGTATGCAGCAGCCTCTTTTTCATCTATCCCTGTTTTGGTTTCTGCTGCTTTTACATCGTTCCCGGAATTTATAGCATGGGATTTTTCCGAATATGAATTTGTAGAATGGGAATTTCCGGCAAAGATACTTCGCCCAAGTATGATTACAACTACTGCTGCAGCTATATAGAGCCATTTACGAAAATATTTTCCTTTTGATCGTTCTTTTTCTTCTTCGTTTTTGTATGATGGAATCATGCGCTTAATTTCCTGCGCAGACTGACAGGCTTTCTTTGACTGCCGGTTCAGACATCTGGAAATAATCTTTTCCAGTTTCAGAATTTCCTTTTTGTTAAGATCTGGCAAAACTTCTGTCTCTGCCAGTAAATATTGATACGTGCGTGCCAGTCCGTACAAGTCTAATGTAACACTCGCGCGCTGATAGTAGGCTTCTTCCTCCGGCAGGAAATGCTCTCTTATAGTCCGCTTCTGCATACGGATCAGCATCTCCTGGTTGGATGCCGCCTTCAGATCAAGGAAATATAATTCCTCATCTTCTGCTATGATCATGCTGTATGGATTCACATACTGATAACAAGGTGCACCCCTGCACTTGTGCACACACGCAAGCGTTCCTGCCATCTTACGCATCCATGCAAATAACTGTTCTTTCTCTATCTCTTTTTCTTCCCGTATATAACGGATGAGCGTTCTTCCTCTTACATACTCCGAACTGACATAACAACTCTCGCTGTGTTCGATCAGACGGAGTACATCGTATCCTTGTTCATATGCCATGTTGTTCTCCTTTTTATGAAATTTTATGTTGAGTTTTGTATTGGATTTTAATCTGATTGATTCTTTTGATCTGATTGATTCTTTTGATCTGACTAAATTATTATTTAGAATTTCCTTTGACTCTCTAAGACTTATTGAGTGATTCTTATCATACTGGATTTATTTCTAAAATGCAAGCATTTTTTCTTTCGCAACTATAAATCTATCGACAACTTCCTCCGAATGCTATAGCAACGAAAAAGCGCCTTCTCACAAATGCCGGGGAAGACATCTGGAGAAGGTGCTATTGTCAATCACATTCTAGCTGTATTATAGCATTTTCATACAATTTAATAAAATAAGTTATTTTTATATATTCAATTACTTATAGAATACATCTATGTCTAGCGTTGACTCAGTTCTTTTGGTGTATACAAATGACGTGGAATACCATCTACCATGACCGGTGACACATCTCCCTGAATCAACGGTCTTACATAAGAAATAAATTCGCCGGTGACATATGTTCCGTCTTCAGTAACCCACTCTCTCGGAACTAATTTCTCGTCATTGGCAATCTTATGAACATCTTTGACTTCGGTTCCACACTGATAAGGATCATCGGAAAGTCGCTGTAGAACAACCATTTTACCGGAATCTCCTTCATCTGCTGCTTTCACTGCTGCACCGCCTACCTGATAAGCTTCCAGAATATCTACTCTGGATGAACAGTGGGACGCAGATCTCTGCAAAGTGCTTAACTCAATGGCACGTGTCTTGCATCCGATCTCGCCCGCAATATAGCTTGCAAGATAAGAAGCTGTACCGGATAACTGTTTGTGACCGAATGCATCAACAAAATCAACGCTGTTTCCAAGTTCACATACATATTTGCCATCTGCTGTTCGTATTCCTTCCGATACAGCAACAACTACAGATGGCTTCTTCTCGAGCAGTTCACGCACACGTCTGCCAAATTCAGCAATGTCAAATGGCAACTCCGGCAGATAGATCATATCCGGTCCTTCACAGTCTTCGCCTGCCGCAAGTGCACAAGCACCGGTAAGCCAGCCTGCGTTTCTTCCCATGATCTCTACAATGGATACCAGCCCTTTGCTGTATTCCAGGCAGAAACTGTCACGGATGATCTCTTTCATAGACGTTCCGATATATTTTGCCGCACTTCCAAATCCCGGTGTATGATCCGTCAGCGCCAAGTCATTATCGATAGTCTTCGGACAGCCTACGAAACGTGTCGGATGTCCGGTAATGATCGCATAATCAGATAATTTTTTGATCGTATCCATGGAATCATTTCCACCGATATAGATAAATGCTTCTATGTCAAGCTTATCCAGGATTGCAAAAATCTTCTCATAGACGCTCTGATCTTCGTGGATTGCAGGCAGTTTATAACGGCAGGATCCTAAAAACGCTGCCGGTGTACGTTTTAACAGCTCCGCATCAAGCTCTGTCTTGATATGATCCGACAGATCAATGTATTTTTCCTGCATTAATCCCTGAATTCCGTGCAGCATTCCATACACTTTCTTTGCTCCACGATCTTTTGCCGTGCGGTAAACACCCGCCAGACTTGAGTTGATTGCAGCTGTCGGTCCTCCCGACTGTCCTACAATTACATTTCCTTTCATAATTTATCTCTCCTTTCCTTCAGGCAGATGAGACTGTGCATAGGCTAATCCGCGCAGACAACCGTTCCCCGTTACATTAAATACCTGTCCGCCCTCGGCCTCTACAGTCAGACTGCAATGATTTTTACAAACCTCACAATTTAAATGAAATACTTCTACTTTTTTCTCCATATCTTTTCGTTCTACTCCTCATCTCTTGCCCAGTCAAAAGCGTAGCGGACTGCTTTATTCCAGCCTTTTAATCTCTTCTTCCGTTCTTCTTCTGTAATCGCCGGTGTAAATGTATGATCCACTGCCCGGTTTTTCCGGACATCTTCTTTGTCTTTCCAGTATCCGACCGCAATTCCTGCCAGATATGCTGCTCCCATTGCAGTTGTCTCCACACATTCCGGCCGTTCTACCGGTGCTCCTGTCAGATCTGCCTCTGCCTGCATAAGGAAATTATTAGCACTTGCGCCGCCGTCTACCTTTAATTTGCTTAGATGAATACCAGAATCTGCCTCCATCGCTTTTAATACGTCATTGACCTGATATGCTATAGATTCCAGTGTGGCACGGATCACATGATATTTGTTCACACCACGTGTCAGTCCTACGATCGTTCCTCTTGCATATTGATCCCAGTGCGGCGCTCCAAGTCCGGTAAATGCCGGTACAACATAACATCCGCCTGTGTCCGGAACTTTCTGTGCCATATATTCGGAATCTTCGGACGCATCGATAAGACGCATCTCATCGCGTAACCACTGAATTGCCGCACCACCGATAAAAATAGAACCCTCTAATGCGTAATTCACTTTGCCATCCAGTCCCCATGCGATTGTTGTAACAAGCCCATTCTGGGAAAATACGGGTTTCTCTCCTGTATTCATCAGAAGGAAACATCCGGTTCCATATGTATTCTTCGCTTCTCCCGGCTGATAGCAAGTCTGTCCAAAAAGTGCTGACTGCTGGTCACCTGCCGCTCCTGCGATCGGGATCTTCCCACCAAGGAACTGTGAATCCGCATAACCGTAAACACAGCTTGAAGGCTTCACTTCCGGAAGCATAGATGCCGGGATATCAAGTATTTGTAATATTTCCTCATCCCACGACAATGTATTGATGTTAAATAACATCGTCCGGGATGCGTTGGAATAATCGGTTACATGGACTTTTCCTTTTGTCAATTTCCAGATCAGCCATGTCTCGATCGTACCGAACAGCAATTCCCCATTCTCCGCTTTCTCTCTTGCTCCTTCTACATTTTCTAAGATCCAGCGAATCTTCGTTCCGGAAAAATAGGCATCAATGATCAGTCCTGTCTTCTCTCTGATCTTATCTGTCAGCCCCTGTTCTTTCAATCCGTCACAATACTCGGCAGTTCTTCGGCACTGCCATACGATTGCCGGACAGATCGGTTCTCCGGTTGTCCGGTCCCATACGACAACCGTCTCTCTCTGATTCGTAATTCCAATTGCTGCAATATCTTCCGCTTCGGCACCGATCTTGCTCATTGCCTCTACCGCAACTCCAAGCTGTGTGGACCATATCTCGTTCGCATCGTGCTCCACCCAGCCCGGTTTTGGAAAATACTGTGTAAATTCTTTCTGTGCAAGACTCTTGATCTCGCCCTTTTCATTAAATAAAATGCACCGGTTACTTGTTGTCCCCGCATCCAGTGCCATGACATATTTCTTTCCGTTACTCATCTTCTCTGCCTCTCGTTATTTTCCGCTCCTGCTGTTAACAGAATTCTCCAATATTAATACAACTACAATACCAGTTCTAATTCCATAAAGACTTTGTACCTTAGATGTATGTACTTTAAATATATGCTATGGTGATATTATACCATAGCACAAAGCCTTTATACAATTATCAATGTGCGTTTCCATTGTATCTGTTCATTTATTACTCTTAGGAAATACCGGCGAAGAATCCACCTGTGATGTTTCTGATGAAATAGAACAAAGAATGTGCCTTGGCACATTCTAGCGCCTGCGGCGTTGCTGAGCGCCTGTGACGCTCGTTTAGCAACGACCGAAGTGGAACGTAGACCGCTTGCGACATCATCATTGTACGCCGCAGTGCGCATCCTGCCGGAGGCTTTTTATATAATAGGAAATG
>OLPD01000931.1_pt1 | contig 17364 bp, 14 predicted proteins | sample 1672111 | NCBI WGS metagenome assembly OLPD01 (sample SAMEA3136646, study PRJEB25190) | human gut metagenome
CGCCTCTTATCAAGCGTTCCCTGTAGGAATCGAACCTACAATAAAGTCTTAGGAGGACCTCGTTATATCCATTTAACTAAGGGAACAATTGTATCTGTATTCCAGACACAGTTAATATCTTATCATAGAACCTACAAATTCTCAACCGTTTTTCATCTATTTGGAAATGAACCGTGTTGATGGAAATACGAGGAGAGAAACTTGATGCAATCGGGATATCGTCTGAACAGGTAGACAAGAAATATGTAGATTCAATGACTGTATCATATGGATATGTATTCAGTTCAGAAAAGAAATGGAACAGCGTGTATGATATTGCGAAAGCTGCAGACAAAAGAATGTATGAGAGCAAAGCTAATTTTTATCGTGAAAAAGAAAGGGATAGAAGAAAATAAAGCCGGTGCAGGATTCATTTCCTGTATCGGCTTTACTGCTCCTATCAAGACTCTCTATGTTTCTCAATATAATACGGAACGCAGGTTGTGAAGAAATCAAGAATCGTATCTGCATAAGAAGTATCATCTTTTGGAATCGCATGAAGTACCTGTTGAATCGCGAATCCATCAAGTGTAGCCATAAAGATAGAAGCGAATTGTTCTGCAAGCTTACGATCATCAAGTGCAAATGCAGAAGCAAAAAGCGTAGCAGCCTGATCCAGGATCGACTTCAATCCGGAGGTATATTTCTGGGAAAATTCTGAATCACATTTCATTGCATCTGATAATAGAAGTAAGTATAGCTTTTCTTCCTGAAGGCGTTTGAAACGAATCCGAGCTTCTTTTTCTACATTAGAAAAGAGAGAATCTACGGTGATTTTTTCGTTCTCATTTTCATGAAAAATACGATGTGCAAAATGAATCGAATCAGTGACAATCTCATCAAATAAATCCTGTTTATTCTTATAGTAATAATAAATCGCGCCGGTTGTCATATTGGCTTCAGCAGCAATCGAACGCATACTTGTCTTATCAATTCCGAACTTTTCAATCTGTCGGATTGCAGCTTGTTTGATCTGTGTTTTGGTTGTGTTTTTTTGTTCATTCATGTTCTTTACACCTCGAAATGAATTTGTGTTATTACTCACAAAATCTGCATCATCCGTGTCTCTTGGCAGTGTGGTTGACACGGGAGTGAACAGTAACATGATTATAGCATAAAAAAAGATAAATGTAACATCGATATTTGTTTGACAAAGCACATAACAAATGTTATGTTGGTCTTATAGGAAATTATTATAATTTATGAAAAGATTTATGAAAAAGGAGAGGGAATATGACAGACAAATTTAAAGGCTGGTATCCGGACTATATTGAGAACGAAAAAGAACGTGAACCAATCTTAAAACTTGCCAAGATGATGACAGGGCGTGCAAAGAAAAAGCTCGGATTAGAGAAGATGACAAAGTACGATCCGGAGTATTGGGGACTGGCACTTTTGTGTACGGATGAGCAGGCTGAGATCGCATTGAAGATGGGGGTGCGCCAGCCGAAAACTTTAGATCAGATGGTGAAGGTGACAGGCAAGGACAGAGGTTATCTGGAGAAGCAGTTAGAGGAAATGGCAGAGGTTGCGCTGGTGGAGTATAACTGGGAAAATCCACAGCATGAGAAGCAGTATGTACTGCCAATCTTCGTGCCTGGAAGTGCAGAGTTCTCTTGTATGAATGCGAAGATGTTAGAGAAGCATCCGGAGCTTGGAATTTTCTTTGAGAGAATGAGTCGTATTGCATTAGAAGGACTTGCACCATTTATGCCTGAGGGCGGTGTTGGAATGCATGTTATTCCGGTAGAGAAGGCAATTTCAACAGAGAATCAGTCTCTGCCGATCGAGCACATTTCACATTGGCTTGAAAAGTATGAGGGAAAATATGCAGCGAGTCCATGTTCTTGTAGAAGATCTCGTAAAACATTCGATGAGGGATGTGCGGATGATCCGGAAGAATGGTGTATTGCGGTGGGCGATATGGCAGATTATATCGTTGAGACAAATAAAGGTGGACACTATATTACAAAGGAACGTGCGTTAGAGATTCTGAAACAGGCAGAGGACAATGGTTTCGTACATCAGATTACAAATATTGACGGTGAGAATAAGATTTTCGCCATCTGTAACTGTAATGTAAATGTCTGTTATGCGCTTCGTACTTCACAGTTATTTAATACACCGAATATGGACAGATCTGCATATGTTGCAAAAGTTGAGACAGAGAACTGTGTGGCTTGCGGACGTTGTGTAGAGTACTGCCCGGCAGGTGCTGTTAAGCTTGGTCAGAAGCTTTGTAAGAAGGATGGTTCTCAGGTAGAGTATCCGAAGCATGTTCTTCCTACAGAGAAGAAATGGGGACCGGAGATGTGGGACGAAGACTATCGTGATAAGAACCGCATCAACTGTTATGATACAGGTACAGCTCCGTGTAAGACAGCCTGTCCGGCACATATCGCTGTTCAGGGTTATATCAAGATGGCAGCGCAGGGAAGATACAGAGATGCCCTTGCACTGATCAAGAAGAACAACCCACTCCCGGCAGTCTGCGGACATATCTGTAACCGTCGCTGTGAGGACGCATGTACACGTGGAACAATCGATCAGGCAATTGCAATCGATGAAGTTAAGAAGTTTATTGCAGCTCAGGATCTGAATGCTGAGACACGTTTTATTCCGGAGAAAGTAGTTCCGGCAACAAAAGGATATTTCGATGAGAAGATTGCGATCATCGGTGGTGGACCGGCAGGTTTATCCTGTGCATTCTATCTTGCTGAAAAAGGATATAAGCCGACTATTTTCGAGAAAAATGAGCGTGCCGGCGGTATGCTCGTATACGGAATCCCATCATTCAAATTAGAGAAGGATGTCGTACAGGCAGAAATCGATATTATCAAAGAGATGGGGGTAGAGATCAAGACTGGTGTAGAAGTTGGAAAAGACATCACATTAGATGAACTTCGTGCACAGGGATACAAAGCATTTTACATTGCAATCGGATGTCAGGGGGGACGTCTTCCGGGAATCCCGAATGATACAGCAAAGGGATGTGCATCTGCAGTTGATCTCTTAAAAGAGGTGAATGCAAATGAAAAATACGACATCAAGGGTGACGTAGTTGTCATCGGTGGTGGTAACGTAGCGATCGACGTAGCAAGAGACTCTAAGAGATGTGCAAGTGACGATACAAAGGTAAATATGTTCTGTCTGGAGTCCAGAGAGACAATGCCGGCTTCCGTAGAAGAGATAGAAGAAGCTGAGTCAGAAGGAATCGTTGTAAATCCGGGCTGGGGACCGAAGGAAGTTCTCGTAGACGAGAATGGTGAGGTCCGCGGTGTTGTATTAAAGAAATGTCTTTCTGTATTTGATGCAGAAGGAAGATTCAATCCGACATATGATGAGAGTGAGCTTATGACAGTAGAATGTAAGCATGTATTCTTCTCTGTTGGTCAGTCAATCGTATGGGGTGATCTGTTAAAGGGAAGTAAGGTAGAACTTGGACGCGGCAATGGAGCAGTTGCAGACGAGCTTACTTACCAGACAGCAGAACCGGATATTTTTGTTGGTGGAGACGTTTATACAGGACCGAAGTTTGCAATCGATGCGATCACAGCAGGAAAGCAGGGAGCAATCTCAATTCATCGTTTTGTACAGCCACAGTCCAGTCTTACAATCGGACGTAACAGAAATGATTTCATCGAATTAGATAAGAATGACATCAAGGTGGAGAATTATGATAATTCCAGCCGTCAGATTCCAGGACATAATGATGCAATTGATACAAAACATTCCTTCCGTGATGCAAAGCTTTTATTTACAGAAGAGCAGGTGAAAGCGGAGACAGCGCGCTGTCTTGGATGTGGAGCATCTGTTGTTGATCCGAATAAATGTATCGGCTGCGGACTTTGTACAACAAAATGTGAATTTGATGCAATCAAGTTACATAGAGAACTTCCGGAATGTAGCAGAATGGTTCCTTACGAGGATCGTCTGAAATTTGTTCTTCCGAACATGGTAAAACAGTCCATCAAACTAAAATTTAAGAAGAAATAAGTTCGAGAAAAATAAAAGTTGAGAGTAATTAGAATCAAAGAAAAATAATAAAGGAAACAAGGGGGAAAAGTAAATGGGAATACTTTATAATGTACCTGACCTGAAAACATGGGGAATTATGTTCTTCATCCTCGTAGTCCTGATCGCACTGAATGAATTAGGACGTGAAACAAAATGGGGGGGAATCTTACTGTTTGTGATTGTTCCGGTTGTGCTGACAATCTTTGTATGGCCGACAACCTGTGCGCCGGGAAATGAGTACGGAACCGGAAACTGGTTCAACTGGGCAAAGACTTACTCTGCACTTGCAGGCTGTGTTGGTTTCATGCTGATGCGTTATATTCCGAATGCGACAAAGCATAAATGGGTGATCTGCTTCCCGCCACTGATTCTTGCAATCAATATTTGTGAGGCAGTTTTCCGTGATTTCGAGGCATACAGCTTCCATGCATTTGCAGGCGAGAAGGTAAACAATCTCTGGGTTATGTCAGGACCGTGGAACATCATGAACGGAATCGCAGGTATTTTAAATATCCTGCTGATCTGCGGATGGACAGGTATCTACATTTCTAAAGAGAAGAGTAAAGATATGATGTGGCCGGATATGGACTGGATCTATATCCTCGGATATGACCTCTGGAACTTTGCATATACATATAACTGTATTTCAGATCATTCTGTGTACTGTGGTGTGATTCTGCTGTTATCCTGTACTATTCCTGCATTCTTTATCAAGAAGGGATGCTGGTTACAGCATAGAGCACACACACTGGCACTTTGGATTATGTTTATCATGACAGTTCCACAGTTTGCAGACAGACTGGCGCCTGTTCCGACAACACATAATCCGAAGGCATTCTTTGCTGTAAGCTTTCTTTCTTTAGTTGTGAATGCGGCGGCAGTTATTTACCAGTTCAGCGTGATCCGCAAGAATAAGTTGAATCCATTTAAGGATGAGATTTATACAGACAAAGCATTTTACAAGAAAATAAATGCGGAGAATAAATAAAATCCGTGCTGGAAAAATCTAAGACAGTGAATCGATGAGAACAAGATTCACTGTCTTCTTTTTTGAATTTTCATTCTACATAAAGAAGAAAATACGATAGACTAAATGTGTATAGATGCATTCATTTACCAATGGAAATCTGATAGGATGGAAATATGAAAACGAGGGAAGAGGCTGATCGTGCGAATGAAGCCAAGACAAATTTCCTTAAATTTCACAAGCAATGCAATCAAATATAATCGAGCAGGTGGTCAGGTTTATGTTCATGGACATGAGGTCTCTTTTGACGGAAAGACTGCTTTATATGAGTTTGTCTGTGAGGATACCGGAATTGGAATGAGTGAAGAGTTTCAGAATCGTGCATTCGATCCGTTTACACAGGAAGAAAGAGATGATGCAAGAACGACATATGTCGGAACAGGTCTGGGACTGTCAATTACAAAACAGTTAATTGATCTGATGGGTGGCACAATCCCGATTATTGCGATGACAGCAAATGCATTTACAGATGATATGCAGAAGAGTCTGGAAGCAGGTATGAATGCGCATCTGACGAAAGCATTGAAAGAGAGTTCGATTGTCAAGGCAATCGTAAAATATGTGAAATAAAACCAAATAATGGAAAGGTTTATTAACTAAAACTACTCCTATGAAGGGAGTAGTTTTTGCTTATAGGAAATCATATTCCTGTTAGGCGAACGATTGGATGTTATTGAACAGGTAGTTTTACTTATGTGAGGACTTCTATTGTTTAGTGAAGTAAAACAAGTTTTTTCCAGCTGTTTTCATGTGGGTATTATGAATGCTGCAGGAGCTATTTTATTCGCGAAGTTTTTAGTGTATTTCGGTAGTTTTTATCCATTTATGATTGAAAATATGATAGACTAAAATTACCAAACTCTATCTGTTGATGAGATGCGTTTTTTTGCAGAAATAGACTAGAGAATACGGAGACAAAAGCGAAAGACAGAGCTGATACAGGCAAGAAAGAGGTGCTCTATGAGAATAGAAAACAGGAAAAAATATATTGCGGTACTGATGACGATCCTATGTATAATTATGCTGTTTCCACAGAGAATATCGGCGGTAGTGGAAGATCCACAGCGTGAGACAGTGCGTGTAGGTTTCTTTGAGATGAATGGATACCATATGCAGGATGAAGACGGGAATCGAAGTGGGTATGGCTATGATACACTCCGTTTGATGGCTCGTTATTGGAATGTAGATTATGAGTATATCGGTTACGACAAGAGTTGGAGCGAGATGCAGAAGATGCTTGAAGATGGTGAAGTTGATCTGGTTACTTCTGCACGTAAGACTCCGGAACGAGAGGAGATATTTGACTATTCCAGGCCAATCGGAAGCAATGAATGTATGGTGACGATACGAAAGAATAATCATGCGATTATTGCACAAGATTATAGCACATATAATGGTATGCGTGTTGGGATGTTAAATGGTAATGCCATAAACAAAGATTTTGAAGTATTTTCAAAGGAGAAGGGATTTACATATACTCCGGTATATTTTGACAAGGTTTCTGATATGGAATCAGCGCTGCAGTCTGATAGTGTGGATGCGCTTGTTTCAAGCTCTTTAAGAGTAGCAAAGAATGAGACTGCGATTGAGAAGTTTAGTAATAGTTCGATTTATATTATTGTTAAAAAAGGAAACAAGGAACTTCTTAATAAGATTAATTATGCGCTCGATCAGGTGAGTGATGCAGAGGGTGACTGGGAGAACGACTTGTACAATCGTTATTATTCTTCCGCAGATGAGAGAAATCTGGAATTTACATATGCGGAGCGAGCAATCATTGCCCAATACAGTTCGGCGGATAATCCTCTTATGATTTTGTGCGATCCAACAAGAAAGCCGTACTCATATATTGAAGATGGTGAGATGAAGGGAATCCTTCCGGATTATTTCCGCAAGCTTGCTGATTACTGTGGAATTTCTTATCAGTTCATTCTTTGTGATTCCAAAGAGGAATATGTATCCTATGGGACGAAGGGCAAACAGGCAGATCTTGCAATCGATGCGCGATTTCCAGATGATAACCTGCCGGAGTCAAAGGATTATGGAGTTACAGCACCGTATATTACAATAAAGTCAGCGAAGGTATATCGTAAAGACTTTAACGGTGAGATTAAAACAGTGGCAACGGTTGATCAGGGAGATTCAGGTTCAATAGAAGACGTTTATGCTCCCGATGCGAAAAAAATAATCTATCCATCCAGAGAGGATGCTATGGAAGCAGTAAAAGCCGGAGATGCTGATGTGGCATTTGTGTACTATTACACAGCACAGGAATTTGTGAATAATGATTCCAGTGGGAGCGTGAGATATAGTCTTGTGGATCAACCGTCATTCCAATATCGTATTGCTTTAGCACCGAGGATCAATCATGCACTTGCAGGAGTTCTTACGAAAGGAATCTATGCATTACCGGATAGAACGATTGCAGATATTGCGTCCGGTTATACAGCTTATAAAGCTTCTGATATGACATTGAAAATGTTAGTGCAGTTGCATCCACGAGCATTGTTGATCCTTACTGGAGTTATGCTCCTTTTGGTTATTATAGTCGGTGTGCAGTGGCTGAAATTACGAGGTAAAAACAACGAGCTGAAAGTCAGCTTTGATAAGATAAACAGGGACAAACATGTTTTGGATAAACTGTGTACAGATTATACAGCAGTGTATCATGTAGAATTGAATTCCGGAGAATTTGAGACACTAAAGATAATGAGAAGTTCTAATGCAGATGAGGTAATGAGAAAAGCAGAAAAAGGTATGAAAGACTTCGATGAGTATAGTCAATATTACGCTCAACATTACCTTGCAGAAGAAGATAGAACAGAATTCATGAAATGGATTTCCTGTGCTAACTTAAAAGCAGAGCTTCATCATACCGATAGAGTAGCTTATAATTACAAAAGTGTTCCTGGCACATATGGAAAACAGTTTTTCTCAGTGCAGGTGATCAATATATATGAGGACGCACAAAAGATGTATGTTCTTATGGGATTCCGATATATTGATGAGATTATCGAAAAAGAGAAAGAGATCCAAAAGAGATTGCAGGATGCATTAGATGAATTGCAGTTGAATAATGAAATTATTTCTGCAATCAGTAAAAATTATTGTTATATCGCTCGTATTGATCTTCAAAAGGATTTCTTTGAGGAGATTTCCAATGACGAAGAAATGCACCGGCTGACAGGAAATTCCGGCTGTGCATCAGAAATGTTACGAAAAGATTGTGAGATGCAGGTAGCACCGGAGTATCGCGCCTATCTCTATCCGTTTTTGGATACTTCAACTTTGAAAGAGAGATTGCAGAATGAGGAATATGTTTCTACAGAATATAGGATGTGTGATGGTTCATGGCATAGACTTCGTTTTATTGTAAAGAAACGCGATGAAGCAGGAAATGTAACTCATGTATTGTGTACTGTTCGTGAAATCAGTGATTCGAAGAGGCGAGAAGAAGATCTGCTCTTTGCAGCAGATGCCGCAAAGAGGGAATCCGAGATGAAAACACGATTCCTGGCAACGATGAGTCACGATATTCGTACTCCTCTTAACGGTATCATCGGTCTGGTAAACTTAGCAGAACAACATGCGGAAGATACGAAGATGCTGAAAGAAATCAGAGATAAAATGATGAAGTCTTTGAAGTATCTGGTATCTCTAGTAAATGATGTGCTGGATATGAACAAGATTCAGAGTGGAGATTTCAAAAGCAAGGAAATCATTTTTGATGGCGCAGACATGATGCGGAAAATCCTTCGAATCTATGATCAGAAAGCAGTAGAAAAAGGAATTCGACTGGAAGTTGATTGGGAAAAATGCAGTGTTAGATATCCAATTCTGCTTGGAAATCCAGTATATTTCGGAAGAATTTTGGCAAGCATAATGGATAATGCGATTAAATTCAGTTCTGTGGACAGTACGATTACAGTATGGGGAAGAGAAGATATCCTGGAAAATGATCAGGCAGTTCTTACAATCTGGTGCAAAGATCAGGGTATTGGTATGAGTGAAGAATTCATAGAACATGTTTTTGATATGTTTGCACAGGAAAAAGAGTCAAGTAGATCTCAATATGAAGGAACAGGCCTTGGACTTACAATTGCAAAAGCACTTGCAGATAAAATGGGAGGAACGATTGAATTCCAAAGTAAACAGGGAGTTGGTACTACAGCGATTATTAAAATTCCATTTAAACTAGGCCCGCAGGATATAAGCAGTAAAACAACAAATTATGATAATGTTTCTGTTGAAGGCATGCAAGTTCTGGTTGTAGATGACAATGAGCTGAATGTAGAAATTGCAAAATGCATGCTGGAAAACAGTGGTATGAAAGTGACCTGCGCAGCAGACGGTCAAGAGGCTGTTGAATTATTTGAAAAGTCAGAGCCTGGATATTACGGAGCTATTTTTATGGATGTTATGATGCCGAGAATGGATGGATTGGAAGCAACGAAGACAATCAGAAATATGAAGAGAAGTGACGCATGGAATGTTCCAATCATTGCAATATCAGCGAATGCATTTATTGAAGACATACTTAACAGTAAGCAAGCAGGAATGAATGCACATTTGGCGAAACCGTTGGATGTAAATAAGTTACTTGAAGCATTGAAGAAATGTTTGGCCGAGAATAGCGAGTTGAAGATTCGGGAGGATCTGTGACCTGAAAGATCTATGTAATATGTCAATGTAATACTGAAAAAAGAAACAGAGTCAGTCGTTTTGTGGCTGGCTCTTCTTTATGTGAGAAGCATATCTTATGGGGAAATGTCTTAAAAAATCAAGAAAAACATTTAATATATGATATATTTGCAGATTTTGGCCACTTTTCATCTGAATTTGGCAAGAAATGCATCTTCTTTTCGCCTATAATGCAATTGTAAACGAAAAGGAGGTGTTTAGAGATGATGAAGAGAATTAAAAGATGGCTGCATGAGATTTATGAAGAAGATATTAAGTTCTTTGGACAGATGAACGGAATGTACTTTAGATAAGCAATAGAAAAAGAAAATAAAAGAAAAAAGGAGAAAGAAAATTATGAGAAAATTAGCAAAATGGTTTGAAGAATCACTTGAAAGTTATGTAAAATTAATGGGTAATACTTATGGATGGGGCGGAAGATTGTAAGCCATGGAATATACACAAAAATCAAATCAAATAAACAATAAAAAATAAGGGTAGATGTCTTGAGAGAAGATATCTACTCTTATTTTTTTATATATAGCAATTCTTCACAAATGTGATTCTATCCGTAAATGATTGTTTTATTTTCTCAAAAAGTATATACTTGTTTCATATACATTTACGTTATTTTGAGAAAGGAGCACCTTTTAAATGGACTCTATATTATACGAAAACTATCTGAATATTCTTAAACAGGAACTGGTACCTGCACTTGGATGTACAGAACCGATTGCAATTGCCTATACAGCGGCAAAAGCACGTCAGATTCTTGGAGAATTTCCAGATTCTGTAGAAATGGAACTCAGTGGAAATATTATCAAGAATGTTAAGGGTGTTACAGTTCCGAATTCCGGAGGAATGAAAGGAATGGAAGTGGCAGCAGTTCTTGGTATCGTAGGGGGAAATGCGGATAAGGCACTGGAAGTGTTGAGTGAAGTGACTTGTGAAGATATTGCGAAAACGAAAGAACTGATCAATCAGAAAATCTGTTCCTGTTCTTTAGTTGAAGGAGTTGATAACCTCTATATTACAGCTAAAGTAAGAAAAGGAGAGCATTTTGCTTCTGTAACAATCGAACATCAGCACACGAATATTACAAGAATTGAAAAGGATGGTGAAGTGCTGTTGGATAATCCTTATAAATCAGAGGTTAAGACTACCGTAGATAAATCGAAACTTACGGTTAAAGATATCCTTGATTTTGCGGATCAGGTTCGTATGGAAGATGTGCAGCCGATCATTGATCGACAGATTAAACTGAATTCTGCGATTGCTCAGGAAGGACTTGATAATAACTATGGAGCGCAGATTGGTAAAACACTGATGCATGTATGGGGAAAGAGTGTTACTACGAGAGCCTGTGCAAGGGCAGCAGCCGGAAGTGATGCGCGTATGGGCGGATGTTCGATGCCGGTTGTTATCAATTCAGGAAGTGGTAATCAAGGCATGACGGTGTCGCTTCCGGTTATTGTGTTTGCAGATGAATGGGAAGTATCTCATGAGAAGCTTTGCCGTTCTCTTGTTGTCAGCAATCTGATTGCGATCCATCAGAAATATTATATTGGAAGTCTTTCGGCGTACTGTGGTGCAGTCAGTGCTGCCTGTGGCGCCGGTGCAGGTATTACCTATATGTATGGTGGAACCTATCAACAGGTTTCCCTGACAATCATCAATACACTTGGAAATATCGGAGGAATCGTTTGCGATGGAGCGAAACCTTCCTGCGCAGCGAAGATAGCGACATCTGTTGATGCTGCACTTATGGCTTTTCAGCTTAGTATTCAGAACAAAAGTTTCCTGCCGGGAGAAGGTATCATCAAAGATGATATTGAAGAAACAATTAAGAGCATGGGATATATTGGAAGAGTTGGTATGCGTACTACGGATACAGAGATTCTGAATGTAATGATAGACCGTGCAGACATCAATGAGGAGTGCTAAACATGAATAATTTTATCTATGAAACACCAACAAAAGTATACTTTGGAAAAGACGAGGAATTAAAGGTCGGTAAGATTATTGCAGAATTTCATCCAAAGAAAGTTCTGGTACATTTCGGTGGAAATTCAGCAAGAAAGAGTGGACTGCTTGATAAGGTGGAGAATTGTCTGAGGGAAGAAAACATCAGTTTTGTAGAGCTTGGCGGAGTAGTTGCGAATCCGGAACTTCCGCTTGTGAGAGAAGGGATTGAGCTTGGAAAAAAAGAAGGTGTAGATTTTGTTCTTGCAGTAGGTGGAGGTTCTGTTCTGGACTCATCTAAGGCGATTGCGAATGGACTGGCGAATCCGGAAGTAGATGTCTGGGATTTTCATTGTGGTAAAGCTGTTCCACAGAAGACGCTTTCGAAGGGAGCGATTCTGACATTGGCGGCAGCCGGTTCCGAGATGAGTTCTTCCTGTGTGATCAGTAATCCGGAAACAGGAGAGAAACGTGGCTGTAACGGACTCTTTAACCGTATGAACTTTGCAATTGAGGATCCGGTTCTTACTTATACAGTAAGTCCTTATCAGACAGCATGCGGAGCAGTAGATATTGCAATGCATACGATTGAAAGATATTTCTGTCCGGGTGAGGATACCTATCTGACAGATTCAATTGCAGAGGCTGTGATCAAGAGTGTACGCAAAGCTGCAGGAGATTGTCTGAAGAATCCGGAAGACTATGCTGCGAGAGCAAATATGATGTGGGCATCTTCACTTGCACATAACGGACTTACACAGTGTGGAAGAGAGTTCCAGCTCGTTGTTCATCAGTTAGAGCATGAAGTATCCGGAATGTACCCGGAAGTAGCGCATGGAGCAGGACTTGCAGCGCTGTGGTGCAGTTGGGCAAGATATGTTTATAAAGCAAATATAAATCGCTGGCTGCAGTATGCATCTAACGTATGGGGACTGGATATTGATTTTGAACATCCGGAGAAGACAATTGAAACTGCAATTGATATGCAGGAGCAGTATTATGCATCGATAGGGATGCCAATTGGATTAAAAGAACTTGGTGTAAAAGAAGATGATCTTGCGAAACTGGCACTTGATTGTTCAAGAAACAAAACGCGTTCATTGATCGGATATAAACCGTTGACATATGAGGATATTCTGGTAATTTATCAGATGGCATATGAGAGAGGTTAATAACAGTTAATATCGAAAGCGCTGCTTAATGCGGCTGCTTTCGATACGCTCTTGGTGACATATGATACCGCTCCTGGAATACTCGGTTGAATGTCCGTTGACTGTCGAATCCTGCCCGGATGCAGATGTCGAGAATCGTATGGTCGCTGTGAAGCAGGAGACTACAGGCGTAATCCAATCTTGCTTCATTCAGATACCGGTTAAAATTCGTATGAAATGTGCCGGAGAAGACACGTGATAAAGAGGACTGACTGATTCCAAGGTCATGAGCCATTTTGGAAAGCGTCAGTTCTTCTGTATAATGTGCAGCAATATAAGAAACAGTCTGGTAGATAATGTCATTACTTCCCACACTGCTCTTATCTATCATTTCAAATAAGGGAAGAGTGCGTGCAAGTATAATCTGAATAAATGCCTGATGCAGAACATGCCCTTGTGAAGCGGCTGGATAGACCAGCATGCTTCGCAGGGCATAATTTACGTCTGGGTGTACTTCTTGAGCCAGAATTACCGGATTTACAGGACAAAATTGCTGTAATTCTTTCGTATAACCAGGAGCAAGAAGCGGTGAAGCAAGTGCATAAATCACCTTACAGGATTCACTGTTGAATACCTGATAGTGGTGGATCAATTCCGGAAATACAAGTGCAAAATCGCCTTTTTCCATATGATACAATTCAGTTCCGACTCCGATTTCCAGTGTACCTTCTGTCACGGATACAAGTTCCATTGATTTGTGAAGATGTGGGGGAATATGGCAGGAAATCTGTTCAGCGATTTCCAGTGTTTCTTCATTTTCTTCGTAAATCGGTTTCATTTTTTCCTGCCTCCGGGTTAATTGTTTAGAATAGTTGATCTAATAGTATCATCATGCGTGTATATGACATGCTTCACAGGCAGATGGTGTTGTTGCGCATCCGCTTAGTGCTGTCTCACGCAGTTCAACCGGAAGTCGCTTTCCGACTTTGTACATTGCTTCGAGCATTTCATCAAAAGGAATGAGCTGAGAAATGCCGGCAAGGGACATTTCAGCTGCGATCAGTGCATTGGCAACCCCGGCTGCATTACGGTTCTGGCAAGGGTATTCTACCAGACCTCCGACCGGATCACAGACGAGTCCAAGCATGTTCATAAGGACTGTTGAGGCGGCATCCAGACATTGCTTAGGAGTTCCACCCATAAGTTCAACAGCGGCAGACGCTGCCATAGCAGATGCAACACCAACCTCAGCCTGACACCCTCCGACAGCACCGGCAACAGTGGCATTTCGCATGGCGAGGTAACCGACAGCGCCCGCATTGAAGAGAATCTGCTGAATCTCTTTGTCGGAGAAATGGTATACTTCCTGAAAAGCGAGAAGCAATCCCGGAACGATGCCTGCGGAACCGGCGGTAGGTGAAGCAACGATCAGTCCCATGGACGCATTTGTCTCAAGGGTTGCCATAGCATAAGTGATAGCTTTCTCAAGCAGTTCACCGCACAGTCCCTGACCACTGGCAGAATGCTGTGCAAGTTTTTGCGCCTCTCCGCCGATCAGCCCGCCCATGGAACGGATTGGTTTTTCAATCGGAGAGCGGGCAGCTTCTTTCATGATTTCAAGAACACGCGCCATTTTTTGATCCACTTCTTTAGCAGGACATTCTCCGGTTATGATCTCTCGATTACGCATAACTTCAGAGATAGAAATATTCTGTTCCTCACATAGTGTAAGGAGTTCGTTTGCATTTTTAAAATCCATATAAAAAACCTCCTTGAACACAATCACATCTGTACGACCATAACATCCAGAACATGTTCGTTCTGGCGGATGGTGTCGGCAATTTCTTCCGGAAGTTTTCCGTCGGATTCTACAATCGTGTAAGCAGTGTGTCCTTTCGATTCACGAAACAGACGCATAAAAGCAATATTGACCCGGCGGTCGCTGAGACAGCTGGTGATCCAGGCAACAACACCCGGAACATCCTTCTGGACAACAATGATAGCACTGTATTCACCGGTGAAATCTACTTCTACATGATTGATCTGTGTGATGTGGACTTTACCGCCGCCAAGAGATTCTCCACGGATCGTCATCTCCTGACCGGCAGTATTGGTCATAATAATATCGACGGTATTCGGATGAATATCAGTTTCTTCCTCATTCGGAGTAAAAGAGTATTTCAGTCCGTTTTCTGTAGCAATCTCGAAGGAATTCCGGATTCGCATATCATCAGTGGAAAATCCCATGATTCCTCCAAGAAGTGCGCGGTCAGTACCGTGTCCGTGATAGGTTCTGGCGAAAGAGCCGTAGAGAATAAATTCTACTTTTGCAAGTGGCCCGTTGATCATCTTCTGTGCAAGATAAGCAATGCGTGCCGCACCGGCAGTGTGAGAACTGGAAGGACCGATCATATTCGGCCCCATAACATCAAAAACGCTGATAAAAGACATTTTTTAATAGCCTCCTGAGTTTGTATATATGAGTTTAGTATAGCAAGTGCAGCGGTGGATGTAAACTATGAGAAACACGATCCGCGTAAATGCTGTTAGGGGCAGTTACTGCAAACAGTAACTGCCCCTAAGTATGATACTTATGCGAATTAGTTCTGATCAAGTACGGACTGGATCTGCTTCATCAGCTGATCGTAGTTTGACTGATCATCGATGCCACCCATGAAAGGTTCCCCAACGATATTTCCGTCTTTATCTACAAGAACTGTTGTAGGGAATGCCATGATGTTTCCGGCATATTTTCCAACTGTTGAATCAGAATCGAAAGTCAGGTTCTTGTAGGAAGCCCCCTGTGCTTTCATGATTTCCTTCGCTTCTTTGATACCATCTTGATTGTCATCTAATGTGTCTGTATTGATACCGACAACTTCACCGCCCATTTCCTTAAGTGTCTCGTTTAACTCATTCAGCTTAGAGAGCTCTCCGACGCAAGGTTTACATCCGCTGAACCAGAAGTTTACAACTGTGACTGTATTATTAGCGAAAAGATTATCATCTACGGCATTTCCATCCAGATCTTTCCCTTTGAAATCATGGAACACGTCTGTGGATTCATCAGTTTTGGAGGAAGCACTATCTGAGGATTTAGAGGCAGAAATCTTTTTCTCAAGCTTTGCAATCTCTTTTTCGATACCGCGGATTGTTTCAATGTCTTTGCTTAGGGTATCATACTCTTCTTCTGAGAAGGAATCTTTGTTTGAGTCTACTGCACTTGCAAGGGAGTCCGCATAGTTTTCAGTCATAGAATCTCCAGAAGTGTTCTTGCTCATAAAGCCAAATGCTTTGTCCCAGGCTTCTTTGTGATCAGCAAAGAGCTGATTCTCTTGCTGGTAAAGATCATTCAGTTTTTCGTTCAGTTCATCTGTACTGCCAGCGTCTGCTGTAGAAGTGGATTCCTGTTTCTTGTTGTCAGTTGATGAAGAATTAGAAGAACTTCCACAACCTGTGAATGCAAAAAGCACGGAAATGGCAAGTGATGCAGCAATTACCTTTTTTAATTTCATTGAGTTTATTTTGAGTGTTTTGTTTTTCATGATTTTAAATCTCCTTTTAATGGTTTTATTTTATTTACTGTCAGTCTGTTTCTTATTTGAAAATCCGTAATGATAGCAGAGCGCATCAGTCGGACAGGCTTTCATACATTCTCCGCAACGGATACACTCCGGATGATTAGGTGTGTCTACCACATTGACATCCATTTTGCAGACACGACTACATTTCTGGCAGCCTACGCATTTCTCATGATCCACTTGGATCTTAAGAAATGATACTCTGTTGAACAGAGAATAAATGGCCCCAAGAGGGCAGATCCATTTACAGAATGGACGGTAAAACAGGATACTCAGGACAATGAAAAGCACAAGGATCGTGAATTTAAATGTAAAAAGATGTCCGAGTGCAGAACGGATTCCTGAGTTGGCAAGTGACAGTGGAATCGCACCTTCGAGTACACCCTGTGGGCAAATGTATTTACAGAAGAAAGGATCTCCCATACCAAGTGAATTGGTCACAAATGCCGGAAGCAGGATCACAAAGACGAGCAGGATCATGTATTTTAGATATTGCAGAGGTTTCAGTTTTGTGGTGGAAAGTTTCTTGCCTGGAATTTTATGCAGCAGATCCTGAAACCATCCAAATGGACAGAGGAAACCGCAGATAAATCGTCCTAACAGCACTCCTAACAGGATAAAAAATCCGGTGATGTAGTAGGTGAACTTGAATTTTGAAGAACCGACTACAGCCTGGAAAGCTCCGATCGGACATGCGCCTGTGGCAGCAGGACAGGAGTAGCAGTTCAGCCCCGGTACACACAGTGTCTTTACATTTCCTTGATAGATTTTCCCTTTAAATAGATTCGGGATGTGAATGTTGGTCAGCAGCGTTGCAGCTGCCTGAATCCATCCGCGGAAGCGGACCAGAAAGTTTTTGTTTGATTTTATTTTCTTATCCAATTCCGACACACTCCATACATAATTT
>OLPD01000932.1_pt1 | contig 17359 bp, 20 predicted proteins | sample 1672111 | NCBI WGS metagenome assembly OLPD01 (sample SAMEA3136646, study PRJEB25190) | human gut metagenome
ACTTCTCTTAATAGAACTACTCCTGATGCTGTTAGCCTAACATCTCTTTTATTTCTATAAAACAACTCTACTCCTATTGAACTTTCTAGTAATGCAATTTGTTTACTTAAATATGGTTGAGATATATATAGATTTTTAGCTGCTTCAGTAAAATTCAAATACCTTGCTAATGCTAAAAAATATTCAATTTGAACTAGTGTAATTTTTATAATTCATACTTTCCCCTCTTTTTTGTTAATATTAATAAAACTTATATTAATTTTCTAGCAACTTCTATGCCATATATTTATTTCAATATAAAAAATAAGCATAGATTTTTATCACCAAAGCGACTTTTTATCTATGCTTATATTACAAACATATATATGCTTTTTTAATCTTACTTTTAAAAACCTTCCCCTTTATAAACAACTAATTTTACCAATAATATTATTTAATATATTTATATCTTACTTCTGCTCCATGTCCTTCAACTGAAAGATCAGCATAAGGATTATATTTAGTATTTGTAACAACTTTATATAGATTATATAATTGTGGCAAGAACACTCCCCAGTTTCCTATTTCTTCAATACAGTGTTCTGACCAAATTATGCCTTCCTCTGGAGTTTCCTTCTTGTTCCTATTGCAGATGATTTACCTACTACTCCAAAATCACTCTTTTGCCATTGATGAATTCTATATCCTAATGGTTTAGGTTCTTTTAAGCTTTCTTCTCCAAATCCTAATCCTGCTACTATTACACAATGTTCATAAATGATATACTCTTTTACTTCAGCTGGTACATCATTTAAGTCTTCAAATCTAATATATAAATTTTGTCTACTTCCATCATTCCATGTTTGAGGTGCAATATGAATTGATCCTATTGGATTACCATGTACTGGTGCTACTGCCCATTCTAATGGTTCATGCTGTGCTGGATGCCACAATAAGAATGCTTTTTCCATGTTACTCCAGAACCAATCTATCATTTTAGGTGTTATCCCTTCATGACTCCAATCAATATGTGTTCCCATTTTATCTTGTACTAATTTTGTTTCCATAATTCCTCTAAACTCCTTCAAATATTATTATAAATTTATTAAACTACTTCTTTTTTCAAACTTACTGGCTCTTTCCTGTTTATCATAAAAGAAGCTAAGGCTCCTATTATAATTGCTATTATCATTACAACTAATGTTGTAAAATATGAATTACTCATATCATACAGCGCTCCTGCAATCGTGCTTCCAAAGGATGCTATAAGTAAATTCATATTAATTAATGATAGATTTATCGGATAATACTTGCTTCCATAAAACTCATTAACAAAAGCTGAATTTGTAGGCGTTATTCCCCCATATGCTATTCCTGTAATGCAAAAACCTATTATAATTAAACTGAATTGCCCACTTTTAAGAGCTGACATAATAATAAATACAGCAATTAAAAATAATATATTGTTTAACATCATAGTCTTTTGCCTTCCTATCTTATCAAAAAGTCCCCCAAATATTACCCTTCCTATTCCATTAAATATTGAAATTAATCCAACAACTGTTGATATTGTTCCTAATGAAATATTAGGTCCAACCTCCATAGCAATTCCAGTAGCTTGAGATACTACTGCCAATCCCGCTGCAGATAATACTGTTGCCCAAAGAAAGAATATCCAGAATGAAGATTTTCTTATCATCTTAGCTGGTTCAACATCTATTGTTTCTGATTTTTTAACCTTATTAACTTCTTTAATATCTTTTGTTATTTCTCTAATTTCACCTTCAATTGGCCTTCTTATAAAAAAACTACAAACAAATATTATTACAAATAATATAACTCCAAAAATAACAAAAGAATTTCTCCATGCATCTATTCCTTCTCCAGAAGGAGTTGTAATTTGATATACTTTTCCTATTATAAAGCTACCTACTCCAAACCCCATTAATAGTACACCCGAAATAAGTCCTGGACAATCTGGAAAGAACTTAGTTATATTCCCCATTATTGAATTATAAGCTAATCCAGATGCTAACCCTGCTAATATTCCATATCCAACATATAATGCAATAATACTTTCAGCCTTACTTGCTAAGAAAAATCCACTTATAAATAATACTGCCGATGCCTTTAAAGTAATTTTAGGACTTATCCTTTCTGATAATAATCCATTTAGTAATCCTCCTAAGCAAAAAAACATCATACATAACGTAAATGTAAATGATAATTTTGTACTTGACCAATCTTGAAAAAATACCTTAATTGGAGATGCTAGTACACTCCAAGCATATACTAATCCTGCAAATAGTAATACTAATACCCCTATTGCTCCATAAATCCATCTTTTCTGCTTCATATCTAATCCTCTATACTTCATACTTATATGAAATAGCTTCCTCTTGCTTATTTAAAATTCTAAAAGCACCAAAAGCTAGAGATTCTAATTCATTTTCGCCAGCTTGAATATATATTGGAGCTAAAAATCTAACATATTCTTTAATCCAATTAGTTAATATTTCTGAATATGCTACTCCCCCAGTAAGAATGATTCCATCTATTTTCCCTTTAAAAGCAACTGAAAGTTGAGCTATTCCTTTAGCAATTTGATAAGCCATTGCATAATAAACCTTTTCTGCATACTTATCTCCACCATTTATCATTCTTTGAACTTCTCTTGCATCACTAGTATCAAGCAAAGCCTTCAATCCACCATTTCCACGGACTTTTTTTTGCATTTCCTTATGAGAATATTTTCCACTATAACATAAGTCAACCATTTGTACTAATGGAGCTGTTCCTGCTCTTTCCGGTGAAAATGTTCCACAATCATCTGCTATCAAATCGCATATCTTACCTTTCCTATGAGCACTAATTGATATTCCTCCACCTAAATGAGCAACAATAAAATTGCATTCTAAATAAGACCTTCCTATTGATTCCGCTATCTTTCTAGCCATTGCTTTACTATTTAAAACATGACATAAACTTTCTCTTTTAATTTCAGGAATTCCTGTAATCTTAGCGAAATCATCCATTTCATCTGATGAAACAGCATCATAAATATATGCTGGTATTCCTAAAGGTTTAGCAATAGCATCAGCTATAAGTGCTCCTAAATTACTTGCATGTGGTATTATAGGTCCATTAATGATACGCTTTTTCATGTCCTCTGTTACAATATATCCCCCTGCTTTTAAGGGCACTATAAGCCCTCCTCTAGCCACTACTGCCGCTAATTCCTCTTTCTTCACACCATGATTCTTCATTACATCTATTATTAGATTTTTTCTTAATTCAAATTGATCTGTTATTTTTTCCAATCTATCCAATTCTTTATGGTCATGATCAATAGATTCACTAAATATTTTCTCTTTATCTTCGTAATATGCTATCTTTGTTGATGTTGACCCTGGATTAATAGCTAATATTTTATAACTCATAACTTCTCCTTACTCTACTGCCGCTGCTGATATAACTATAGATAAATATTTTTCTTCAGTACTTGAACCTCGACTAGTTAATACTATTGGACATTTTGCACCTACAATAAAACCTGCCATTCTAGCCTTACAAGTTACTGTTAGCATTTTCCCCATAATATTTCCTGCATGAATATTTGGTGCTACTAAAATATCTGCATTACCTGCAACAGGCCCCTCATATCTTTTAATTTTTGCCACTTCAGCATCCATAGCACAGTCATACGAAATTGGTCCTGCAACTATACATCCTGAAATTTCACCTGACTCATTCATTTTAGAAAGTTCATCAGCTTCTATAGTTTCTAGCATTTTAGGATTAACTTTTTCAACACATGCTAGAACACCTACCTTTGGATTCTCATATCCATAAGTTCTTAATACTTCAACTGTATTTTCAATAATGGCCTTCTTTTGATTTAATGTTGGATAAGTTACCATTCCTCCGTCAACAGCTACAAGAATTTTATGATAATTAGGTACTTCGAACATAGTAAAATGAGACATTACTCCCCCTTTACCAAGTCCTTTCTCTTTATTTACAACAGCCTTTAAAATTACAGAGGTATCAAGATATCCCTTCATAAGAAAGTCACCTTTTCCCTGACGAATTAACTCTACTGATTTTTCAGCTGCCTCCTTTACATCAACTACATTATAAATATCTTCTTCTGGAATACTTTCTCCTAATTTATTCAAAATTTTATCTATTTCTATTTTATCTCCAACAAGTATAGGTTTTACTATTCCTTCACTCCTTGCATGAAGGGCAGCCTTTATAGTATGCTCCTCACCAGCTGCTGCAATTACCATCCTCTTCATTGATGGATACCCTTTAACTTTGTCTATTATCTCCTCAAAATTTTTAATTTCCATATTTCTCTCCTAACTTTTATCTTTGTTCTCTTCCTAACTTTAATCCTATTTCAAAGGCTTGTTTATTTAATGGAAGAAGCTTTGGCTTACTAGAAAGCTTATGTTCAATAGTACTCCAGATAATTTCTGAATCAATTATATTTGTATACCCTATATAAACACCAAGCATTATAATATTTAACACCTTTGAATTACCAAGTTCTAATGCTAATTCAGTTACTGGTGCCTTTATAAGCTTAATATCAGATCTTTCTATTTCATTTTTTACAATAGAACTATTTATATAAAGTGTTCCACCGCTTTTTAATGTAGTAATAAACTTATTTAATGACGGCCCATTCATCACAATTAAATCATCCATTACATCCCCTAATGGAGCTCCAACTTCCTCATCGGATATAACAACAAAACAATTTGCTGTTCCACCTCTTTGCTCTGCTCCATAAGACGGAAAGAAAGTCACCTTTTTGTCTGTTGAATCACAAACCGCTTGTGCTAGAAATTTTCCTAGAGTCATCACTCCTTGGCCACCAAATCCCGCTATACATAAATTCTTTTCCATATAACTTCCTCCTATCTATCCCTAATTACCCCAAGAGGGAATTCAGGAAGCATCTTTTCTTCTATATAATCAAGTGATTTTAAAGGATCGACTCCCCAATTTGTTGGACAGTTTGTAACTATTTCAACCATAGAAAATCCCTTACCATCTAATTGATTTTGGAATGCTTTTTTAATTGCTTGTTTTGTTCTCATTATATTTTTAGGAGTATTGCAGCTTGTACGTTCTAAATATGCAGGTGCTGTTAACTGATTTAATATTTCACACATATGCATTGGATAACCATGTTCCTCTGCTATTCTTCCTTTAGGTGTAGTAGAAGCCTTCATTCCCATAAGAGTAGTAGGTGCCATTTGTCCTCCTGTCATTCCATAAATACCATTATTTATGAATATAACAGAAATATTCTCTCCTCTATTTGCAGCAGATATTGATTCACCTAACCCTATAGAAGCAAAATCCCCATCGCCTTGATATGTATAAACAAGCGATTCTTTATTGCTTCTCTTTATTCCTGTTGCAACTGCACAAGCACGACCATGAGGAGCTGTTATATTATCATAAGCTATATAATCCATACTTAAGCCACAACATCCTATTCCTAATACACATATTGTTTTTTCTACTAAATTCATTTCTTCTAATACTTCTCCAATTAACTTTGTCACTGTGCTATGCATACAGCCTGGACAAAAGCCTGAAACTTTATCTTCTTGAATTGTTTTTGTTCGTGCATAAATTTGTTTCATATGATTCTCCTCCTATCTTTCTGCAATTCTTTTTACTGCTTCAATTACACTTTCACGCTTCATTACATTTCCACCAGAACAAAGGCAAGTTTCAATTAAACATCTTTCCTTTACAGCTGCCTCAACATCAACTAAGAATTGTGCCGGAATAGACATTTCTACATCTAAAATAGCTTTAACCTTGCTATAATCTAACTTATCAAATGATTTATATGGGAATGGATTAACAGTTATTGGACGAATTAATCCTACCTTTATGCCCCCTTCACGTAAAATATTAACAGCTGATTTTGATATACGTGCTGAAATACCATAAGACGTAATTACAACTTCTGCATCATCAATCATATATTCTTCTACCATTACATCCTTTTCCCAAGATTTATATAGCTCGGCTGCTTCTTCATTTACTTTTTGCATTTCACTAACCTGCCATTGCCCTGGTTGGATCCATGCTCTATTGACACAATCTAATTTATGCCCTATACATGCCCATGATTTTTTACTTTCCTTTATAGACTCTATTTCTTCATCACTTTTCATTTCAGGCAATTCTACTGGCTCCATCATCGTTCCAATAACACCATCTGCTAATAATAAAACTGGATTTCTATCTCTATCTGCATAATCAAAAGCAGCATAAGTAAGGTCTACAGCTTCTTGTACTGTTGCTGGAGCTAATACCATCATTTCAAAGCCACCATTTCCACTAGCTTTAGTTGCTTGAAGATAATCCATTTGTGCTGGTTGTATACTTCCTACTCCAGGACCTCCTCTTGATATATTTGAGTAAACCATTGGAATACGAGCTGCTGCACAATATGATATTCCTTCGCTTTTAAGCGCTATTCCTGGACTACTTGATGATGTCATTGCTCTTGTACCTGATGAAGCTGCTCCGTACACCATATTTATAGATGCAACTTCTGATTCTCCTTGCACAAATACACCATTTACCTCCGGCATTCTTCTTGCAAAATATTCTGGTATTTCATTTTGTGGTGTGATAGGATATCCTGCAAAAAACCTACAGCCAGCTCTAACAGCAGCCTCGGCAATTGCTTCACAACCTTTCATAAACTTTCTTGCCATTTTATACCCTCCTATAACTTTTTATAATTTATTTATATACTTCAATTGCTCCATCTGGGCATATTCTTGCACATATGGCACAAGATATACAGCTTTCTAAATTTACTTGTTCTATATATTCATACCCTTTAGAATTAACCTTTTCTCCTATAGCTAAAACTTGCTTTGGACAGAATTTAATACAATATCCACAAGCCTTGCAACGTTCTGAAACTACTTTAATTTTTTCCATCTCTATTCCTCCAAGCTTTTTTTTATTCTTAAACCCATTGATAAGTTAAATAAAGATCAATTGGTACTATAGGTAGCTCAACTTTATCAGCCACAGTTTTATATAGCTCCCTTTTAACACAAGAAAATTCAATTGGCATATATTGAGTTACAGTTTCAATTATCTTTTTACATCCTTCAAGATAATCTTCTTCTTTTGTTTCAATTCCTAAATTAGAATTATCAATGAGCTTTATTTTATCTAAATTAATATGTGAAACTTTTAATATTTGACTAAGTGTTCCATCAATATGTTCAATATCATAAGACCATGGTCTTAGAGAATTAAGTACATAATAAATAACTGTATTATCCTTATTTAAAAGAGGAGCAAATCCTCCAATAGAACGCGCTCCAATATAATCTCCACCTATATCCATAATTACAATTGAATCTTCGTCCTTCAATAATCGATTTACTCCACCAACAAGGGTAGGTGCATCCATATATTGTTCTTGATAATGAACTTTTATTCCTAGATTTATTAACTTTTCACTTAAATCTCTTGAACGAAATAAAGCTTTAGTCATATCCATATCAAAAAAATGAATGCTTTTATTAGAATTTGCAGCTAAATCTATAGCAAAATTAATTGCTATCTCACTTTTTCCACTTCCTGCTTCTCCAATAAAAATAAAATTTCCTGAATTGTTAGGAATTAATTCATTAAAATTACTCATTTTACACTTCACCTTGTCCTATTTTTATATTTATCTCATTGGAATATATCCATGATATTGTGAATATGCATCCATTGTTGCAATATCTCCTACAAATACTGATGCAATATTAAACTGTGGTTTTAAATATGGAAACTCTTCTTGTTGTGCCCACTCAGGCTTTTTAATTTCCTTAGCTCCTTCCACTACTGCCTTATACCAGTCTTCTTCTCCATCAAACCAAAGTTCTACTACTCTATCAAATGCCGCTGCTCCATAATTAAGCATTACCTTACTACTTACAAATCTATTCACATAACAACAATTTTTAAAGTATGGTACTATATCTTCATAAAACCACTTCTCGCCTTCATCCATTCTGATATTATCAGGGTATTTAATTAAAAATTGCCATCTATAATTTGGTCCATCATGAACAGTACGTCCCTTTCCTCTAAAATCTTCTTCCCAATTAATTGGAACAAATGCGAAAATAAATGGTGGACATCCATTATTCCCCCCTACAGCTCTTCCTGCATCTCCACTTTCAGCATTTTCATGTACTCTTTTATTTTCAACATCTGGAATACATCCTTGCCAACGAAGAACATCCATAGGCATGAATTCCGTCATAATTCTATTGGCCATTTCAGGCATATGCTCATCAACCATCCAATAATGCTCTGTTAATTGCATTTTACGAACGCCAAAACGCTCTCCTTCTAATGGAGTTGGATATGCTTGATAAAAAGCATATTTTGTACAATAAGGTCCAAAGTTTGCAATACTATCTGGAATATGATGACGATATAACCATTCCATTAACTTTGGTCTATATTGCTCCTTAGCAAGACCAACATATATCAAACTTCTCATTATCTTAAAATCAAATGCCATAAATACTCTCCCCTTTTTCACACGTTAAATTACTTAGCTAGCCTTAAGTTCATTAAATACTTAACTTACATAAGGCCATTAAAATTTTAATTACTTAGTTACTAACTCTCTTATTTGTAGAGGTTTAACAAAATCATATCTAGCTTTTCTCTCCTTAAATTCTGGAGTTTTGCGAACTTGAGCAAAATGTCCTTCCATGTTCTTTATGTCATCTCCATGAATAAACTTTCCTGGGAGTGTATCATGTGCATGTTGTAATTGCTCTTCAGGAAAACTAAATACACTCTTTCCATCAGTAATGTTAACTTCACCTACTATTCCACATAAAGCACAAATTGCTTTATTAGTACCTGGTTCTAAATAGAATAATTTATTATGACAATGTGGACATAATCCTTCTTCACCTTTATATGAAGCATTTTCAATATCTTTAGCTGCTTCAGCAATATTAACACCTATTTGATATACTTCTTTTAATCTGTTATCATCCATAATCAACTCTTTTGCCCATGGGAACCATGAGTTATCAATAATCTTCCACATTGGTGTAAGCGCTAGCATTGCATGTTCGCACTGCACTCTTGTCCCCCAATCAGATCCACCAACTCCCATAAAAGAAATTACCTTATCTTTTAAAATTCTTGGATCTGGAATTTTTCCATTTGTAGCTTCTGCTACCTTTGTACCTATAATATTATTTCCTCTATCTGTTCTTGGTCCAAAACGGTCCATTATAGTATGAAATAATCCTGATGCTCCTTCTTCAAATATAGGATCTGATACAACAATTCCATCTGCATCCTTCATTTTATCAAGTAACCATTCAAAATCATCCTTTAATACACATATACTTCCTTTTCCTGATAGTAATGTTTTAACGCAAGCGCAACATCCAGTACAGTGTTTGATATTAAGACTTGACATTTGAATAAATTCAACCTCTGCTCCTGCTTCCTGTGCCCCCTTTAATGCAACCTTACATACCGTATCATTAGTCCCATTTTTTGTTCCGAAAGAAATACCTAATACTTTCATTTTACCTCTCCTTTTTCTTACCCTATTTTCCTATTATCATGTTTTAATTTATAAGATATAAAAACCATCATCTAAATTATTGATAATGATATATCCTCCATTATTTTAAATAATATATTTTTACAGAAATATAGATTATATGTATCTACCTAATCCTATTACCCTTATTACTTCTACACCACTCCTTTTGTAAACGTTATCCTAGATATTCCGTAAAATTACTTTTAAATCTAATATAACTTCTTAGTAATATAATCACTTGCTATATATTAATTTTATTATCCTATTTCCATGAAATCCAATATGAAATTCTTGGAAACATATAAGTTTTTCTTATAATTAAACCTTTTCATAAATTGAAATTCATGTTAAATTTAATATAGTAAGTTATGTATTATTTTATAAATTTTACCGAAAAAGGGAGAGAATTTTATTGAATATAAAACAATTAGAATATTTCATTTCTGTTGCTGAGAGTTTAAGTTTTACTAAAGCTGCTGAAAAGCATTATATATCTCAAACTGCAGTCACTCAACAAATAAAATCATTAGAAGAACTTTTACAAGTTCAATTATTAAAAAGGACTAAAAGGCAAGTTGAATTAACTCCAACAGGAAAGATATTTTTAGATGAAGCACGTTCCATAGTTAATCATGTTTCTACTTCAATTCTTAAAACACAAGAATTTAATTCTGGTTTATTTGGTTCCTTACATATTGGTGCCGTAATAGGATATGAAAAAAACGACCTTTCTAAATTTTTACAAAAGTTCTCTCACTCTTATCCGAATATATCATTAGATATTCGTTGTGATGGTATGACTGAACTTTTAAACTTGATAAAGCATAATCTTATGGATATTGCATTTGTTATTAATCCTAAACATCAACCGATAAAAGACTTTAATTTTAAAACTATTAAACACTATTCCTTAATTGCTGTTCTTCCATCAACACATTCTCTTTCAAGAAGTACTTCAATTGATTTAAAAGAGCTTAAAGATGAGAACTTTATTTTTGTTAAGGAAACTAGTGATGAATATGGTCAAAAAACAATGATACAAAATAAGTATCGTAAAGCTGGTTTTAGGCCTAATATTACTCAACGTTGTAATGATTTAAATACTATATTATCATTAATAGCTTCAAATCTAGGTGTAGCTATTCTACCATCATTCACAATAATAAATACTGATCTTAATAATACTAATATATCTGTAGTTCCTCTAAATGGAGATACAGATGAAGTTGAAGTAATTGCGATCTGGAATAAAAATGCTACAAATCCAGCATTAAAGCAATTTATTGATATTTTATAATAAAATCTTTATTCATTACGTTTTAAAAAGGTTGTACAAAAACACCTAAAAGTTTATTTTTGTACAACCTTTAATTAAATTACATATTACCAATTATCCTTTTCTTCTTCATATACCTTTGGTAAAATTGCTGCTAAATTAGTATACTCTTTTATATTATGAGCAAATAAAGATCTAGGCACTATTTCTGGCACAGATTTACCTTCTGGTACTACCTTTATAAACTCTCCATTTTCAAATCTAAATCCAATCCAAAATCTAGATTCAAACATAATTCCACCATCAACACTATAGAATTTATGAGTCATAAATGCTGGTACATTTCCGATACCTATAGCACATACCATCCCTTCACATTTATCACTACCTAAAATATTCATATCATATCCAAACTCTTCTGGGCAACGGAATGATAATAAAAGATCTTCTGCTCCTAATCCTATATCTTCTTTGATTTGATGATTAACTCCCCAAGTTTTCTCTGCTAATGGTACATTCTTATCAAGCACATATTCTGGTTTATCAGCTCTTGCATAATAATGATCTTCTGGATCCCATATCTTATATCTTAAATCACTATTTACACTATGCCATGCAAACCACCATTGCATCATCTCTACAGTAACATCTTTCATAAACGTTGAATTTGCAACATATCCTGTTCCATCTTCCATTACTGTAAATCCTTCTTGAATTCCCTTGTCTTCTCCCTTTAAATATAAATTTTTATCTTTAATCTTTAAAGCTTCTTTAGTATTTGCCATTTCACCTCTTGCAATAGCAATCTTTTCTTCTGAAACTGGTGCTAAACCTTGATAATAATATTTAACGTACGGTAAGCTTTTTTCGTTCTCATTTAATTCTACTCTACTCATTTTTATACCTCCAACAAATTATATTAATATAGTAAGCACCCCAAAAGGTGCTTACGTTACTTACTAATTAATTTTTAAATTCCTGCTGCAACATCAAATCCATCATGAGATGCTGTATATACATTACCTATCTTATTACAATCACCAATTACATGGACTTGCATTTGAGGTAATAAATCTCTTAACTCATTTACTTTATCTTTACAAGGTCTTACACCTAATGCTAATACAACTGTATCTGCTTTTAAGTCTTGCCATTGGAATCTTGTATTAATTGTTCTAATTCCTTCGTCTGTTATTTCTTCAAGCTTTGTATTAGCTAATATCTTAACTCCTGTTTGAGCTAATTTAGATTGAAGTGAGAATTTAGTAATTAATGATGCACTATTTAATAAAGCATCTGGCCCTTGCATTTCAACTATAGTAACATCCTTACCTTTCATAGCTAAAGAATATGCTGTTTCTGCACCAGTAAGTCCTCCCCCTATAACTATTACCTTATTTCCAACTTCAACTTTACCACCATCTACATCTTCTGATAGATATACATGCTTTTTATCTATTCCAGGAACATTAGGAACAAATGGAGTTGAACCAGCAGCTATAATTAATTCATCTGGTTTTTCCTCTTTTATAATGTTTGCTGTAACTTCAGTGTTTAATACTATTTCAGCACCACATTTTTCTGTTTGTCTTATCATATAATTCATGTAATTTCTTAAGTCTTGTTTAAATTCTAATTTAGTAGCAACATGTAATGTTCCACCTAACTTATTGCTCTTTTCAAATAATTTAACTTCATGACCTCTTTCAATTGCAGTTAAAGCTGCTTGCATACCAGCTGGTCCACCACCAACTATAACTACCTTTTTCTTTTCATCAGCTCTTTCAACTCTTCCCTTTGGATAGTCACTTTCACGTCCATTTATAGGATTAACTGAACAACGACATTTTTTAAAGAATGCAGAGCGTCCACAACAAGTATTACATCTTATACATGGTCTTATATCTTCAGTTCTTCCTTGAACAGATTTTTTCATAAGCTCTGGGTCCGCTACAAATGGTCTTGCCATAGCAACAAAATCTACTATTCCTCTTGAAAGTATTTCCTCAGCATTCTCAAGAGTCATTACTGAACCTACAGCTGTTACATATAAGTCATCCCCAACTGCTTTTTTAATTTCTTCTGCAAAATGAATATTTAACATATATGGAACATAAATAGGTTGAATCATATATTGAATTGTAAATGGATTTGGAAGCATACCTGCTGATACATGAAGAATATCTATTTTATCCTTAATCATCTTAACAAATTCAATAACTTCTTCAACCTTCATCCCACCTTCAACTAATTCATCAGCACTGATTCTATATTCTAAAATGAAATCTTGTCCAACTTTTCTTCTTATAGCTTCTAACATTTCTATACAGAAACGTGCTCTATTTTGAAAACTTCCACCATATCTATCAGTTCTTTGATTTACATAAGGTGATAAGAATTGAGATGGTAACATACCATGTGCTCCATGAATCATAACCATTTTAAATCCACTATCCTTACATCTTCCCACTGCATCTGCATAATCTTGAATAGTTTTATTTATTAATGGTATACTCATTTCTTCAACTTCAGCAGGAGTCTTCCCTTGAAGCTTTGAAAAGAATTCATCTATTTCTGCTGGCTTTGGAGTTGAACTTACAGGCTTTAATCCTTTTGCTGCTAAATTCATTGAATTAGAAAATCTTCCTCCATGATTAAGTTCTATAGAAAGAACTGCACCATATTTGTGTATTTCATCTGCTATATGGTCTAATCCTAGTTTAACATTATCATCTCCTAGATTAATTTGTGCCTCATGATCCATTGCGTAATCCCAGTTTATTGCAGAGTCACCTATTGTAACTATACCTGCTCCCCCTTTTGCAAATGGTTTATAGAAATCTATTAACTCCTTTGTTACCCATCCTTCTGGAGTTGCCATACATGGAACCATTGGAGCTACTTGTATTCTATTCTTAAATTCAACTCCCTTTATTGTTATAGGTCTAAAAACATTTTTATATTTATTCATAACCTTTACCTCTCTTCTTTAACCTGTATATTTAATTATTTATTAATTTCAATTCCCTCAAACTTTAAGTTCTTATATTTATCAAATCTCTCTTTTACTATTGCTAAATTTTCTTCTGTATAGAATCCACCTTGTGTATGCATAATTTCTTTTAAATGCTCTTCTCTACCTTCAACAGTTGTACGATCACGACATAGCCCATCTTCTTGAATAACAAATTTCCACTTACCAGTCTCACTCTTTTCTAAATTTCCACCCGCTCCACAAACTTGACATTCAACTGGAAAATGTAAACCATCCCATTGAACCTCTCCTAATACTAAGGCATTTGAGTGACAATTAGGACACCATCCCATATCCTCTTCACCTAGCCATTTTCTTTCTTTAACAGGAGTATTTAAAGATTTCATTATATTTTGTCCAATTTTATAAGCACGCTTTATCATTTCATCATCTAATAAACATTGTTTTGCTGCTGGTACTCTTGTTGCTAAATACATATCTATAACTTTAAAATCATTTGTAAAGCATGTAGCTTGCATACTTTCTAATGCCATTGACTGCCATGAGCGTGTAGAGCCTCCTACTGCAATAAGGCCTGCAACCCTATCCTTATGTTCTATTGCACCAATATGTTCTAAAAATGCTGATTCATAAGCTAAATTTCTATGCATAAACTTTGAGAATGTTGCTGTTGGCATTAAATCATAAGTTGGTGCTGATGCAATTATTGCATCTACATTTAGCATAACCTCCATAATTGCTTCTTTATCATCCATTTTACTTAATGTACATCCAACATTTTTCCCACTGCTCATTCCATGAGTACATGCTGTACATCCTGTACATTCAATTATGTTATAATCCCTTAAATTTATCATTTTTACTTCTGCGCCTTGATCTCTACATGCAAGCAATGCTTCTTTTAATAATATTTCAGAATTTGAGTCTTTTCTCCCTGCTGTAATCCCTAATACAGTAAATCCCATAATATTCTCCTCTCATATATAAATATTTGAATACTTTTGTTAATTATCTTTATCTATAGGAGTATTTTGTTTATTTATTTTTACTTATGTTTAGCACACTCCTATAGTCAATTTATTGATATTTTCTTACTATTCTGATATTATTTTAATATATAATTTTTACAATATAAAACAGTATTTCCCAATTATATCATAAGCAAAACTTATTATTAAATTGTAATTACTTTATGAAATAACCAAAGAGAGGTTAAATAAAATGGATATTAAACAATTAGAATATTTTATATGTGTAGCAGAGCTATTAAATTTTACCAAAGCCGCCGAAAAACTCTATATTTCTCAAACAGCCATAAGCCAACAAATTAAATCCTTAGAAGATTCATTAAATGTGAAATTATTTATAAGAAATAATCGAAATGTTTCTTTAACCCCAGCGGGAGAAGCATTTTATAAAAAGTCCAAGCTTATTGTAAACGATGTGAATGAAGCTATTAATGAAGCTGTTAAAACGGCTTCAGGTTATAATGGTTCACTGAAAATAGGCTTTACAAGTGGTCATAGTACTTTTATTATTTACAACCTTGTAAAACGTTTTCTCGTTAAATATCCTGACATTGATATAACTATTCTTGATGACAACTTTGGTAATCTATACGAGGACTTAAATAATAAAAATTTAGATTTAGTATTTAGTGTTGATTTTAATTTAAATGAAATTAAAAATTTTAAATTTTTACACTTAAATTCAGACTATCTTCATGTAATTATGAATAAAGACCATCCACTTTCACACTATAAATCACTCTGTAGATCTGATTTAAAAAATGAAAAATTTGTATTTATGGATAGAAAAGAAGTTCCCTTAGGTTATGATAAATTTGTCAGCAACTGTATTCAAGCTGGTTTTTCACCTAATATAGTAAAACATTGTAATTCGTTAGAAAGTTTATCTTTATTAATTAAATTAGGAATAGGTATAACCATTTTACCTAAATTTCATATAGATGATTTTGAAGATGATTTAATATTTATTCCGTTAAAAAATGAGAAATTTAAGATAGATAATGTATTAATTTGGAATGAATTTAATTCAAATCCTACTGTTGATTTATTCTTAAAACATTTAGAATCCTTATAGAAATTTTTATATTTAATTCATATATTTAAAGGAGCTTATTTTATATTATAAGTTCCTTTAAATATTAATTTTTTCTTGAAAAATATTTAGTGTGTAATGAAACAATCTATTCCCCTAACCTCTGAAAGTTCTAAAACTTCTAATTTATTACCTGTAACCTTCTCATAAACAGTTCTTAATGCAGCCTCCATTACACCACCAGATGTTCCAAATATAGCAGCACCAATTGATATGCCCAATAAGTCATCAAAATTACTAGATGGAATATTTTCAAAATTAATTCCACTTTCTTTTATTAATCTAAGTAATTCTCTTGTAGTTAAAACAATATCAACATCCCTAATTCCATCTTTACTAAATTCGGTTCTATAAGCCTCATACTTCTTAGCAGTACATGGCATTATAGATACACTTACTATATTTTTATGTTCTATATCTTTTTGCCTTGAATAATAGCTCCAACCGGGCACACCTTACTACATTGCCCACAAGAAATGCATGAAATATCATTTAAATCTTTATCAAATGCTGTAGTTATTTTATAATCTTCTGCCCTATTTGCATAACATAACACATCTATTCCTTGCTTATTCCTACATACTGCTATGCACCTACCACACTTTATACATTTACTTTCGTCTATAATAGCTATACTTGATTTCTCTTTTTCTTTATAATTAACCTTTGATTTAAAAGTATTTTCTATAATATTATATAATTCACATAACTTTTTTAACTCGCAATTGCCATTTCTAATACAATGTCCACAATCAAAATTATGATCTGCAGCTATCAGCTCTAGTATTGTTTTTCTAGTATTTCTAAACTTAGTACTGCTAGTTAATATCTCCATTCCTTCACTGATTACAGTATCACAAGCCGGTACTAATCTTCCTTTACTTTCTACCAAGCACACCCTACAACTTGCATTTTTATTTATATTCTTTAGAAAACATAAAGTTGGTATATATATACCAACACTCCTTGCAGCTTCTAAAATACTTATTCCTTCTTTAATTTAATTTCTTTATCTGCATCATTATTTTGTATTTCTTTTAATATATAAAGTATATTTTGCCTCTTAGTTTGATATTTTCTTAATATGTCTAGTATCTCTTTTTCCGCTAACATAAAATAAACCTTCTAGAAATAATCTATATATTATTATTTCTAGCAAGTTTCATTCCAAATCTATATTCTGAAAAAATTAAACTTTTTTTTTATATTTTCTAGCATTAAACTTCTGTTATTTAAATTAATTGATTCATTTTTGCATTGTTATTTTTAAATTTGCATTACTATTTTTATTTTTGCATTATCTTTTTAATAAAATAATTATCATTTTTTTAATATTAATTTATCATAA
>OLPD01000934.1_pt1 | contig 17317 bp, 19 predicted proteins | sample 1672111 | NCBI WGS metagenome assembly OLPD01 (sample SAMEA3136646, study PRJEB25190) | human gut metagenome
TCTGGCCCGCGCGGAGCGCAAGCCGCTTGACCAAAAGAGAAAACCTCCCCCGCGCCACCAGCGCGCAATCCCACTTAAAGAAAACTCTAACCCCGCACACGCCCACCCAAAAGCAAAGATCCTGTCATAAATTACTGCCCAATCGAAGAAAGGATACCCATTATCATGGAAAAAAACATTGCTGTCATCTGGGGCGACTGCTCCAGCCCCGAGATCGTGAAGCAGACCCTCCGCGTTCTCGATAAGGTGGCCGAAAAGTACGGCCACACCTTCCACTACACCGACGCCGCAATGGGCGGCGAGGCCATCGACAAGTACGGCGACCCGCTGCCCCAGCATGAGCTGGACAAGTGCCTCGCGGCCGACAGCGTCCTTCTGGGCGCTGTGGGCGGCCCCAAGTGGGAGGGCCTGCCCGGTGAGCAGCGCCCCGAAAAGGGTTTGCTCCGCCTCCGCGCCGGTATGGGCCTCTACTCCAATAACCGCCCGGCCAGGATCTGGCCCCAGCTGGCTCCGGCCAGCCCCCTCAAGCCCGAGATCGTGGCAAAGGGCATCGACTTCATCATCGTGCGTGAGCTCATCGGCGGCGTCTACTTCGGCAAGCACGAGACTTACACGCTGGAAAACGGCGAGAAGCAGGCGGTGGATTCCATGCCCTACGCGGAGCACGAGATCGAGCGCATTGGCCGCATCGGCTTCGAGACGGCCATGAAGCGCCGCAGGAAGCTCTGCTGCGTGGATAAGGCCAACGTGCTGGATACCAGCCGCCTCTGGCGTGCGGTCATGCACCGCCTGCAGGCTGAGTACCCCGAGGTGGAGTACAGCGAGATGTTCGTGGACAACTGTGCCATGCAGGTCGTCAAGGACCCCAGCCAGTTCGACGTCATCGTCACCGAGAACATGTTCGGCGACATCATCTCCGACGAAGCCTCCATGATCACCGGCTCCATCGGCATGATCCCCTCGTCCAGTCTGGGCGACGGCACCCGGGGCCTGTATGAGCCCATCCACGGCTCTGCCCCCGACATCGCGGGCAAGGACATCGTCAACCCCACCGCCTGCATCCTCTCCGCCGCCATGATGCTGCGCTACTCCTTCGGTATGGCTGAGGAGGCTGACGCCATTGAGAACGCGGTGAATAAGGTTCTGGACAAGGGCCTGCGCACCGCCGACAACATGAGCGAGGGCTGCACCTGTCTGGGCTGCACCGCCATGGGTGACGCTATTCTGGCCGAGCTCTGAGAGGGCTCAAAGGGTCCCGGAACTCATAGCCCGCAGCCCCCGGCAGCCATAGAGAAATAACAGCAAAGCGCCTGCTCCCTTCGCCGGTATCCCGGCGGGTAGGGAGCAGACGCTTTGTTTTTTTGCAGGCTCAAAGGCAAAATGACCAAAGAGCCCCGGGGTACTGCAGCAGAATGCCGAAAATGAAAAAACTGGGGAAAAGCTATTGACAGATATGTAGGGGGGGGGGGGGGGGGGGGTTATAATCGAGCCGACCATCAAGTGACGGAAACGCTCTTTTCGCCATGGAAAAACAGGGAGGAAAACTATCATGAAAACAATGAAAAAACTGGCCGCCGTTCTGCTGGCCGCAGCAATGGCCCTGACTCTGCTTACCGCCTGCGGCGGTGGTGGTGGCGGCAGCACCAGCGGTGGGGACTCGATGGAAACCGTGTTCAATTTTACGGGTGAGGAACTGACGGCGGAGCTCAACAAGGAGCTGAGCAGCAATGCAGTGTACGATGAGTACCTTGGCGACCGATTTGCAGCAGCAATGAATGCCGCTATGGACGCAGAAAGCCAGTTTGAGGATCCTGACCAGGCAGAGGCTGTTGTTGAAGGAATTCTTGATACAGCAGGCTTTAGTGATGTGGATGTGGCGGCAACAATCGCTCCCAAGGGCGCAGAGCTTGGGCTTATTGCAAGCGGCCTGAAGTCGTCTATTAGCAAGCAGAAGATTTCTATCGACGGAAAAGAGATCGGCTACGCAGGGGCGAAACTTAAAGGAAACGGAAACAGTTACATGGTCTTTGCAGTTATTCAGGATAAGACCTGATAAAAAGCCGCCGTGCTGAAAAATATCAGCGCGGCGGCTTTGCTGTAAATAAAAATGACCGCCTCAGAGTTCCAAGCCGAGCGGTCATTTTCTCTTGACTAATCTGGTAAGGAGCTAGTCGTTTGCAGACACAGCGCCTTTCTAGTTGTAGTATAGTCAAATTTCCTCGGCTTGTCAAGCACGGCGGGGCCTGCGCAGACAAATACAATGTCAGCAAATTCCGCTTTCCGCCTTAAAGTGTGAAATAGATTCATTTGACAAATCAATTTATGTAAACTATACTAAACCCTGTCTTTAACAATAAAAATAGCCCGTGTGCCGGGATGGATAAACAGAGATAGGATGGGAAAAACGATATGCTGACACTGGATAAGATCTACCACGCCGCCTTTGTCCTCAAGGACGTAGCCCGCAAGACCGACCTCATCGAGGCACCCCGGCTCTCCAAGGACTGCCAGCTCTACCTCAAGACCGAGAACCTGCAGGTGACCGGCAGCTTCAAGGTGCGCGGCGCTTACTATAAGATCAGCCAGCTCTCCAAGGAGGAGAGCGACAAGGGCGTCATCGCCTGCTCGGCGGGCAACCACGCACAGGGCGTGGCACTGGCCGCTACCCGCCGCGGCATCAAGAGCATCGTCTGTATGCCGGACGGCGCGCCCATCATGAAGGTGGAGAACACCAAGAACCTCGGTGCGGAGGTCTGCCTCGTACCCGGCACCTACGACGACGCCCACGACAAGGCCGTGGAGCTGCAGGAAGAAACGGGCATGACCTTCATCCACCCCTACGACGACGAGCAGGTCATTGCCGGTCAGGGCACCATCGGCCTCGAAATTCTCGACCAGCTGCCCGATGTGGATGCTGTCATCGTGCCTGTGGGAGGCGGCGGACTCATTTCCGGCGTGGCCTTCGCCATCAAGAGCCTGAAGCCCGACGTCAAGGTCTACGGCGTGCAGGCCGAGGGCGCACCCAGCATGTACCGCTCTCTTCACGAGCACAAATACCAGACCCTTTCCGCCGTCTCCACCTTCGCAGACGGCATTCAGGTCAAGACTCCCGGTGAGCTGACCTACAAGCTCTGCGAGGAGTATGTGGACGACATTGTCACCGTCACTGAGGACGAGACCGCAGCCGCCATCCTCTCCCTGATGGAGAACCAGAAGCTGGTGGCCGAGGGTGCAGGCGCAGTGCCTGTGGCGGCGGCGCTCTTCCACAAGCTGCCCATCGAGGGCAAAAAGGTCGTCTGCCTCGTCTCCGGCGGCAACATCGACGTGAACATCCTCAACCGCGTCATCACCCGCGGCCTCGTCATGAGCGGCCGCAAGGCCAACCTGACAATCGCGCTGGAAGACAAGCCCGGCCAGCTGCAGCAGGTGGCCGACATCGTCTCCCGCTGCGGCAGCAATGTGGTGTCCGTCCTCCACGACGGCTCCGACCCCAACATGCCCATCTCCAGCTGCTTCCTCAAGCTGACCCTCGAGACCCGCGACAACGCCCAGATCGAGCAGATCCGGCAGGAGCTCACCAAGGCAGGCTTCCAGCTGGTGGCCGAGCGCGTATAACTTTATCAGAAGATGCAGAAACGCCGCCCGAACGGGCGGCGTTTCGTTTTGTCAGCCGATGATCTCGTACTGGAAATATTCGCACTTGAGCTTGCTGCCCACATCGATTTCCGGCGGCAGGAGCGCCAGCGCCACCGGGTTCAGCTCGTCGCTCTCGATGTCGGTGCGGCGCAGGTTGACGTAATCGCCGTCAAAGCTCACGACTTCATAATACCAAGGCCCCATACTGTTTCCTCCCGTGATTCATTCCTGTGTGTTCTCTTTTTCCTGCTTCCGCCAGTGGCAGTACGGCCCGAGGATGCAGACGGCGGCGAGTATCATCACCGCGAGGATGATGCTGGTGACGGTCTGATTGTCGGAGAAAAAGTAGAACAGCAGCTGCCCGCCGCCCACGATGAGCTCCAGCACACCCAGAAGCCTCTGCCAGAGGCGGCGGGCCTCGGCGCTGGCGGATTTCAGCCGCCGCGCCAGTATGCCGGGCAGCTCGAGGCGGAGGACGTCTGCCGCGCCCCAGAAAAGGAAGATGATGCCGATGACAAGATGGTGTACCATAAGCCGCGCTCCTTTCTGCGTCACGCGCTGAACAGGAAAAAATTGCAACATAAGTATATCATATCGGTGAGACCCCGGCAAGGACGGGATCTGGAGTAGGCTGAAGGACGATTGAGTTTGGTGCCATAACGATTTTCTGTTTAGCTTAGATGGTCAATGGCATACTGTGCTTCGGATGCCGTAAATTGCTCTCCGTACTCAGAAGTGAGCTGGTCATAAACGGCGCTCTTGGACATGGACATATTGTAGTAATACTGTTTTGCCTTTTCCAGTGCATTTGCATTCCAGTCTACGCCCGTCATATGGTCAATGGCATACTGTGCAGCATCGGCAGAGAAACCTTCGCCGTAGGGAGAGGTAAGTTGGTCATAGATGCCCTTTTTGGACATATGAAGATTTCTGGCGTATGACAGCCCTTTTGTTAGAGCGTTTTCGTATTCTGTTGAAACATTTCCACGATTGAATGTTTGTGGTGTTGAATAACCTGTAGTAGAATGAGTAGAGCTTTGGCTTGAACGAATGATGCCTCGCTGCTGGACATTAGTCTCGCCCTCATAATTATCGAGTTTGAAATATTTAAGCTGATTCTTTTGCTCTTCGGATATATCTGATTGAAAGAAGAAAATATGAACAGATTCTTTTCGGGCTTTTACACTGATTTCGCTTTTTGCAGTTTTCCAGTGATAACCTTTTTCGTCTTTTTGCGTTTCACCATAAGATTCCTCGTATTTGTCGGTTATTTCTTTTACAATTTCAAGGCTTGTTGCTGGATTTCCACGTGGGATAAAAACATCACATTCAACACCGTATAATTTGGAATCATTAAAACGATAAGTCTCATATACGGACACATTGCTATAATCTCCGAAAGTCTTGCTTTTAGTCGTCAATTCTGTCTCTGTTTCGTTAATAATGTTTTCTCCTACAAGAGTATTCTTTAATTCATCGTAACTTTCTTCCCAGGCTAGGTCATTGTAATAGCCGGGGTCTTTTGATATTTCAGCTACGATATTAGTTGAAACATTGACAAAAATACATAGAAAAATCAAGATGACGAAACAAAGAAAAAAGCATTTAATAACTTTTTTGTTGGTACGCAAAGACATTTTTTTGAATTTTGGAAAAATAAACTTTTTATTTTTGACACGGTGTCCGCAATTTGAACAAAATGTAGAATCGTCATCAATGAATGTTCCGCAGTTGTTGCAATACATTATGAGTTCTCCTTTTGAGAAAGATAGTGAATAATCACTAAGCCAATGGCTGCTAATACAAACATTGCGGTTAAAACAAAAAATGCCGTTGCATATGTTCCGTTAATGATGTAGTTATAAGCATCTCCGCCAACATAGGCATTCACATATTTATGAGGGTAGGAATCACCGGAATCATACCGGAACATCTTATCAAGACCTTTATAGAATGTAAAAGCTCCACAGCACAGGGACACAACTGCCAGATAGCACCAAACGCTCCATTTGGTCTTTTCTGCCTTTTGGGTGTTCTGTTCCGGTACAGTCAGCGCTTGCTCCTCAATAGGAGAGGAGGTAGCTTCCTGATTGTTTTGCGGCACTTCCCAACCACATTTTTCGCATTTTGATTGTCTGCTCGAAATCATTGCTCCACATTTTTTACAGTACATTGTAATTCCTCCTGATTTCAAAAATTGCACTTCCTAACAGCTTGTTTCTTCGTCCTCCTTCTATTTTTCTTCATTATACACCATTGAACTACAAATGTATACACTTATAGTGTAATTATTATAATTGTAGTCTACAAATCGTTCTCTTTTTTGGCTACACTTGTAGTGGAAAGAGGTGCATCATGGAGAACTATTCAAATAAAAAGCTAATAATCCGTCCCCGCCGGGCCGCATTGGGTAAGACTGCTGTTGTCTCTGTGCGCCTTTCAGAGGATACGATCAAGCGGCTTGATACCATTACCGCCCGCACCGGACACAGCCGTAATGAGTTGATTCAGCTGTGTGTGGAGTTTGGCCTGGAGAATATGGAAATTAAAGAGGACTAATAATCATATGCTGTTAAATGTAAAGGGGGCGACTACATATCGTACAAACTGTACCGTTCTCCGTCGTTCTTTTATTTTGACTCAAGCATTGCGTCAAAAGTTTTTCAACTGATATTTTTTAACTTGACAGGCTCTCAAAGTTCAGTTAAAATAACAAGGTAAGCCTTATAAAAAGTAGTATATGGGTAGTAATAGAGTGACCAATAAGGCTACCTGATGATTCAAAGATAAGAAAAACAACGATAATGCGCCATCGCCAAGCGGTAAGGCAGGGGACTTTGACTCCCCCATCGTAGGTTCGACTCCTGCTGGCGCAACTTGAGAAAAAACCGCATGAATGCTGGAAAATCCAGTGTTCATGCGGTTTTTTGTTTTCTGTGAAGAAGGGTTTGCTGATTTTGGGCGTTTTGAAGTTCCAAAAGCAGTATAAAAGCAGGATAGAACAGCAAAAAAGCCGCCCGGCTTTTGTACCGGGCGGCAATGGAGAAGAAAAATCGCAAAAGCGATGAAAATATCGGTTTTACAGCAGCTTACAGGATGTCGATGTACTCACCGGCCAGAGCCTTGTTCATGCTGCGGACGGCGCAGAACTTGCCGCACATGGAGCAGGTGTCGCTGTGGTCGTCCTCGGGCAGGCGGGCGTCACGGATGGTCTTTGCCGTCTCGGGGTCGAGGGCGCAGGCGAACTGCGCATCCCAGTCGAGGACGCGGCGGGCGTCGCCCATCTTGTCGTCGATGTCGCGGGCATGGGGGATGCCCTTGGCGATGTCGGCGGCGTGGGCGGCGATCTTAGAAGCCACGATGCCCTGCTTGACGTCGTCCACATTGGGCAGAGCCAGATGCTCGGCAGGGGTGACGTAGCACAGGAAGGCTGCGCCGCTCATGGCTGCGACAGCGCCGCCGATGGCAGCAGTGATGTGGTCATAGCCGGGGGCGATGTCGGTGACGAGGGGGCCGAGGACGTAGAAAGGTGCGCCCATGCAGATGGTCTTCTGGATCTCCATGTTGGCGGCGACCTGGTTCAGAGGCACATGGCCCGGGCCTTCCACCATGACCTGGACGTTGTGCGCCCAGGCCCGCTTGGTCAGCTCGCCCAGACGCACCAGCTCTTCGATCTGGCAGACGTCGGTGGCGTCGGCGAGGCAGCCGGGGCGGCAGGCATCGCCCAGAGAGATGGTGACGTCGTGCTCTTCGCAGATGTCCAGAATCTCGTCGAAGTGCTCATAGAAGGGGTTCTCGTTGCCGGTCATGCACATCCATGCAAACACCAGCGAGCCGCCGCGGCTGACGATGTTCATCTTCCGCTTATGCTTGCGGATCTGCTCGATGGTCTTACGGGTGATGCCGCAGTGGAGGGTGACGAAGTCCACGCCGTCCTCTGCGTGCAGACGCACCACGTCGATGAAGTCCTGTGCCGTCAGGGTGGCGAGGTCGCGCTGGTAGTGGATGACCGAGTCGTACACCGGCACAGTGCCGATCATGACGGGGCATTCGTGGGTCAGCTTCTGACGGAAGGGCTGGGTATTGCCGTGGCTCGAGAGGTCCATGATGGCCTCTGCGCCCATGTTGACGGCGCTCATGACCTTCTGCATCTCGATGTTGTAGTCCTTGCAGTCGCGGGAGACGCCGAGGTTGACGTTGATCTTGGTGCGGAGCATGGAGCCGATGCCCTCGGGGTTCAGGCACTCGTGGTGCTTGTTGGCCGGGATGGCGACCTTGCCCTCAGCGACCAGCTGACGGATCTCTTCGACGGTGCGGTACTCCTTCTTGGCCACCGTTTCCATCTGGGGCGTGACGATGCCCTTGCGGGCGGCATCCATCTGTGTGGTGTAAGTCTGCATTTGAAAATCCTCCGAAAATACGCTCTCTTTATTTATGAACAGCGTCCGGGACGCCGTGCATCCAGTTTTCGACCCCGACGCCGCCCAGAGTGTGGTCCAGCGGGCCGGAGCCGCGGCCCAGATCGAGCTGCGCGTTCAGCGCGTCGGTCAGGTAAGTCTTGGCCCGGGCGATCGCTTCTTTCAGCGCAAACCCTTTGGCAAGGTTGGCCGCAATGGCACTGGACAGAGTGCAGCCCGTGCCGTGGGTGTTGGGGTTGGCGATACGCTTACCCGGAAACCAGATCTCCGTGCCATCCGGGAAGGTGAGCAGATCGTCGGCGTCGGTGTCACTGTGGCCGCCCTTGAGCAGGACGGCACAGCCGCAGTCGGCGGCGATGGCCCGGGCGGCGGCGCTCATGTCGGCACGGCCCGAGATGTGCAGGCCGGACAGCACTTCGGCCTCGTGCCGGTTGGGCGTGATGACCTCGGCCAGAGGGAACAGCTCCCGGCGCAGGGTGCGCACGGCATCCGATGCGATCAAATCAGAGCCGGAGGTGGCTACCATCACGGGGTCCACGACGATGTGCTCCGCCTTGTAAAAGCGGAGACGCTCGGCGATCGTCTCAATGAGCGGGGCAGAGGACACCATGCCGATCTTGACGGCGCAGGGGCGGATGTCGGTGAAGACGGCGTCTATCTGCTGGGCCAGAAACTCGGGGCTGACCTCGAAGATGCCGGATACGCCGGTGGTGTTCTGGGCCGTCAGGGCGGTGATGGCGCTCATGGCGAAGACGCCGTTCATGGTCATGGCTTTGAGGTCGGCCTGAATGCCGGCGCCGCCGCTGGAATCGCTGCCCGCGATGGTAAGTGCAGTTTTCATGGGTTTGCTCCTTTAGATGATTTGTTCGGTCAGTGCCTTCAGCTCTTTGCACTCAGCCTCAATGTCCTCGGCGCTGAAAATCGCGCTCACGAGGGCCACGCCGTCCGCGCCGGAGCCTTTGAGCTTGAGGATATTGTCTTTATGGATGCCGCCGATGGCCACGACCGGCACATCCACGGAGTCGCAGATCTCTTTCAGTCTGCCCTCCGGCAGGACATCCACATCGGTTTTGGTGTGGGTGGAAAATGCCGCGCCGACGCCCAGATAATCCGCGCCGTGGGCCACGGCCAGCTGTGCTTCCTCGACGGAATGGGCCGACACACCGATGATCATGTCAGGGCCCACCTTGGCGCGGACGTCTGCGGCGGCCATATCTTCCTGTCCGACATGGATGCCGTCAGCATGGCATTTTATAGCGATCTCGACGTTATCGTTGATGATGAAGGGTACGCCATAGCTGCGGCAGAGAGCGGAAAGCTCCATGGCTTCCTGCAAAAATGCCGCGTCGTCCAGCTCCTTTTCCCGCAGCTGGACGCAGGTGACGCCGCCTTTCAGCGCGTCTTCCACCTGCTGGCGGAGGGTCTCACGGCCCGTCCACGCCCGGTCGGTGACGGCGTAGAGAAGCATGGTATGTTTATCGCATTTCATAGCGTGCTCCTTCCTCGAGCTGTTCGGGAGTCATGTTATAGATCGCGTCGATGATGTAATTGCGGTAGGTGGCGTTGCCGTCCAGCCTGGACAGGCGGCTGTGAGCTGCTTCGCCCGCAAGGCCCATGGCGCAGACCGCTGCAGCAGCGGCTTCCAGAGGCTTGTCCGGGTTGGCCGCACAGAATGCCGCCGTCAGGGCCGAGAGCTGACAGCCGGTGCCGGTGACAGCGCTCATCATGGGGTGGCCGTTGCGGATGCAGAAAGCCCGCTCTCCGTCGGCCACGATGTCGATGGCACCGGTGACGGCGACGACCGCCCCTGTGCGGGCCGCAAACGCTTTGGCGAATGCCACGGTCTTGTCCAGCGTCTCGTCCGTCACCTTGTCGGCGGTGTCGGCGTCCACGCCTTTCGTGGTGCCGCTGCCTGCCGCCAGCGTCCGGATCTCGGAGATGTTGCCCCGGATGACGGTGAACTTCACTTCCCGCAGGAGGCGCAGTGCCGTTTCGGTGCGCAGATGGGAAGCGCCTGCGCCCACGGGGTCCAGCACGACAGGACGGCCCAGCCGGTTGGCGGTGTGTCCCGCCAGCAGCATGGAGGGGATGGTGCGGCTGTTCAGCGTGCCGATGTTGAGGTTCAGCCCGGCACACAGCGAGGTGATGTCCTCGACCTCGGCGGCATCATCCGCCATGATGGGGGACGCCCCGCAGGCGAGGACGATGTTGGCACAGTCGTTGACGGTGACGTAATTGGTGATATTATGGACAAGCGGGCTTTTGGCCCGGACGTTGGCAAAGAGGTTCCGAAACATGGCTTCTCCTTCGAATCAGCTCAGGCTGGCCTGCATGGCGCGGAGTGCGCCTGCGCGGGAAAGTGCGGCCAGCAGTGCGCCTGCAATGATGGCACCGCCGGCGGTGGAGACGAGGAAGGGGACGATGTAGGCGTAGAACGCGATGTCACCGGCGCTCTTGCCCATCAGCAGGATAGCGACGGGGTAGGCGCACAGACCGCCGAGGATGGAGGTGCCGAACACCTCGCCCACGAGGGTGGGCAGCAGCTTATGGGTCTTGTGGAAGACGATGCCGCAGAGCAGTGCGCCGAACATGCTGCCGGGGAAAGCCATCAGACTGCCCAGACCCAGCAGGTTGCGCAGCAGGGAGGCGACGAAAGCCACGCCCACGCCGTAGTAAGGCCCCAGCAGGACAGCGCAGAGGATGTTGACCATGTGCTGCACAGGGGCGCATTTGCTGCCGAAGACCGGGAAGGAGAAGACGCTGCCCACGACAGCGACAGCGCAGAACATACCGGCGAGGGCCAGCTTTTTGGCAGAATAGTGTTTCATAGTGAGTGCTCCTTTTCAATAAAAAATAAGTGCAGGGGCAGACCGCCGCTCCCGCACACGAACAGACCCGGCACCCGCGCAGAGATGCCGGAAACGGAAGAAGCGGTCGAGGCTCACTGGCCTCCTCTCACGCCGGAACACGGCTTCCCATCGCATACAAAACCCCAGACTCAGGGCGCTCCCCCTCAGTTGGCAACAAAAAAACAGGAGACGCCTTCTGCGGCGTCTCCTGTAAAAATCCATAAACAGTGTTATGACTTCCTACGGCGGCATTATCCGCATCAGGTGCAGAAACTGTCCGAAAACAATTTCTAAAGGGTCGAAGTTCGAGAACTCCCTCTCAGCCTGCTTCTACAAGCTCCCCTGTATTTGTTTGTCGGGAGTATTCTACACCCATCGGGGATAAAATGCAAGGGTTTTCTTTTTTCGCGGCGCGTTTTGTGGTATACTGAAAAAGCCCGCATTTGCAAAAATGGGCAGATAAAGGAGATATGGCTTATGGGTCTTATCAAAGCGGCATTGGGCGCAGCATCCGGCGTGATGGGCGACCAGTGGAAAGAATACTTTTACTGCAGTGCTCTCCCGGCGGAGGTGCTGGCTGTCAAGGGACAGAAGAAAGTCTCCGGGCGCTCTTCCAACCGCCACGGCACCGAGAACATCATCACCGACGGCTCCATCGTGGCGGTGGCCGAGGGCCAGTGCGCCCTCATCGTGGAGCAGGGCAAGGTGGTGGACCTCTGCGCCGAGGCCGGCGAGTACACCTACAACACCGGCACCCAGCCCTCTCTGCTGAGCGAGGGTCTGGCCAAGAACATCGACGAAGTCTTTGCTGAGATCGGCAAGCGGTTCAGCTTCGGCGGTCAGGCTGCCACCGACCAGCGCATCTATTACATCAACACCAAGGAGCTGATGGGCAACAAGTACGGCACCCCCAGCCCCGTGCCGTTCCGCGTCGTGGACCAGCGTGCCGGCATTGACATCGACGTCAGCATCCGCTGCTTCGGCGAGTACAGCTACCGCATCGTCAACCCCATCCTGTTTTACACCAACGTCTGCGGAAATGTGGAAAACGAGTACACCCGTGACGCGCTGGAAGGCCAGATGCGCACCGAGATGATGACCGCATTGCAGCCCGCCTTCGCCCGCATCAGCGAGATGGGCATCCGCTACTCGGCTCTGCCCGGCCATACCACCGAGCTGGCCGAGGCCCTGAACCAGGAGCTGTCCGGCAAGTGGAGCAAGCTGCGCGGCATCGAGATCGTCTCCCTCGGCGTGTCCGGCGTCAAAGCCAGCGAAGAAGACGAGCAGATGATCAAGGAGCTGCAGCGCAGCGCCGCCTTTATGGACCCGACCCGCGCCGCCGCCCACATGGTGGGCGCACAGGCTTCGGCTATGCAGGCAGCGGCTTCCAATACCTCCGCCGGTCCGGCCATGGCCTTTATGGGCATGAACCAGGCCGCTGCTGCCGGCGGCATCAACGCCCAGGCCCTCTACCAGATGGGCGCACAGCAGCAGCCTGCCGCTGCTCCTGCCCCCGCAGCCGCCCCGGCGGCTGGCAGCTGGAGCTGCTCCTGCGGCCAGACCGGCAACACCGGCAAGTTCTGCACCGCCTGCGGCAAGCCCCGCCCCGAAGCGGGCTGGGTGTGCAGCTGCGGCGCACACAATACCGGCAAATTCTGCTCGGAATGCGGTAAGCCCCGCCCGGCGGCCAAGTGCCCGAACTGCGGCTGGACCCCTGCCGACCCGGCCAACCCGCCCAAGTTCTGCCCCGAATGCGGCAAGCCTTTCGGAGCCTGAAAGGGGAACTGAGATATGGCAGAAAACACCACGAATTACCAATGCCCGGCCTGTACCGGCCCGCTGCGGTTCGACAGCGCCAGCGGAAAGCTCTGCTGTGATTACTGCGGCTCTACTTATGATGTAGCACAGGTCGAGGCTCTTTACGGCGAGAAGCAGGCTCAGGCCGATAAGGCCGCCGAAGCCGCCGAAAAGGCCGCGTCCAGCGGCCCCGTCTGGGGGGAGATGGAGACGGGAGATCTCAGCAGCCGCACCTGCACTTCCTGCGGTGCAGAGCTGGTCTGCGGCCCCGAAACAGCTGCCACCACCTGCCCCTACTGCGGCAACCCCACCGTGCTGGGCGGACAGCTTTCCGGCAAGCTCAAGCCGGAGTACATCATCCCCTTCCGGATGGACAAAAAGACCGCCATCGAGAACCTGAAGAAGTATTATAAGGGCAAAGCCTTCCTCCCCAAAGCCTTCAAAGAGTCCAACCACATCGAGGAGATCCAGGGCGTGTATGTGCCGTTCTGGCTCTACGATGGCCGGATGGAGGCCCGGGGCGCTTACAAGGCCGAGATCAGCGAGAGCCACCGTGAGGGCGACTACATTGTCACCACCACCAGGCACTTCGACGTGGCCCGCGTGGGCGACGCCGACTTTGTCCGGGTGCCGGTGGACGGCTCCAGCAAGATGCCGGATGCCCATATGGACGCCATCGAGCCCTTCGACTACAGCGACCTCAAGCCCTTCTCCACGGCCTACCTGCCCGGCTTCCTGGCGGACCGGTACGACGAGGACGACAAGAAGTGTGCTGCCCGCGTCCTGACCCGGATGAAGAACAGCACCGCTGCGGCCCTCCACGATACGCTGGGCGGCTACACCGGCGTCCAGACCCTCTCGGAGCAGCTCGACCCGCGGACGCTGGAACCCCACTACGCTCTGCTGCCGGTCTGGATGCTCCACACCCGCTGGAAGGAGCAGGACTTCCTCTTTGCGATGAACGGCCAGACCGGCAAGCTCATCGGCGATCTGCCTGTGGATAAGGGCAGAGTAGCTGCATGGTTTGCCGGCATCAGCATCCCGCTGATGATACTGACGGCGCTCATCATGCTGCTGTGAGAGGGGGAGACGGGAATATGAAATACTGCAAAAAACTGTTTGCCCTTCTGGCTGCGGCCCTGCTCTGCATGGCCCTGACCCTGCCGGCTGGGGCAGCCGCCCCGCTGGTGCGGGATGAGTGCGGCGTCTTTGACGCCGACACGCTGGCCGACCTCGAGGAGCAGGCCGAAAGCGCCTCTGACGGCCACGACGTGGATGTCTACTTCCTCGTGGTGGACGACATCGGCGATGCCGACCAGCGCGACTACGCGAAAAATTATTATATCTCCAACGGCCTCGGCTACGGCGACGAGCAGAGCGGCATCCTCTTCCTGCTGGCGGTCGGCTCCCGCAAGTACGTCACCATCACCTACGGCGAGGGCGTCACGGCTTTCACCGACTACCGCATCGAGCAGCAGGAGGACGAGATCGTTCCGGAGCTCTCCGATGAGGAATGGGCGGATGCCGCCTATACCTATATCGATATGTGCGACGATGCACTGGACTACTATGCCGACCATGGCGAGCCCATCGATGTGGATAACGACATCGGCCTGGAAGACCTGCTCATTGCCATGATCTTCCCTCTCGGCATTTCGGCGTTCATCTGCTTCATCCTCTACCGCCGGATGAAGACGGCCCGGCAGAAGACAGAGGCCGACGAGTATATGCCCGGCTTCACCCTGCGGGTCAAGCGTGACCGCTACACCCACACCACCCGGGAGCGCACCTATGACCCGCCCCAGAAGGAGTCCAACTCCTCCGGCGGTTCGTCCGTCGATTCCGACGGCTTCGGAGGCTCGTCGGGCGGCTCGTTCTGAAGCATAAAAACAAAAACACCCCGCTGCATGACACAGCGGGGTGTTTTTATTTTCAGGGTCTCAGCCGAGGCTCACGCCCATCCGGCGGGCGACGGTGAGCAGCTCACAGCCCTCGGGGATGTTGCGGGTCTTACCGGCGATGTCCTCGAGGCGGTTGGCGACGACGCGGTTGTTGACCATGGCGACGGTGACGCCGTAGCGCTCCACTTCCACCAGCTTGGCGGCGTAGCTGCCGAACTCGGTGGCCAGTACACGGTCGTAGGCGCTGGGGCTGCCGCCGCGCTGCATGTGGCCCGGGATGCAGACGCGGGTCTCCATGCCGGTCTTTTTCTGGACGGCGGCGGCGATGCGGTTGGTGGCGGTGACGCCGTAACCGGCTTCGGCGCGCTTTGCCATCCACTCTTTCCGCTTCATCCTGGCCTCTTCGGTGTTGATGGCACCCTCGGCCACGGCGATGATGGAGAAGTTGGAGCCTTTGCGGGCGCGGCGCTCCACGGCGGCGCAGACGCGGTCGATGTCGTAGGGCTGCTCGGGCAGCAGGATGATGTCAGCACCGCCGGCGATGCCGGAGTAGAGGGTCAGCCAGCCGGCCTTGTTGCCCATGATCTCGATGCACATGACGCGGCTGTGGCTGCCGGCGGTGGTGTGGATGCGGTCGATGACCTCAGTGGCGATGTCCACCGCGGTGTGGAAGCCGAAGGTGACGTCGGTGCCGTAGATGTCGTTGTCGATGGTCTTGGGCAGGCCGATGATGTTCAGACCCTCCTGGGAGAGGAGGTTGGCCGTCTTGTGGGTGCCGTTGCCGCCGAGGCAGAGCAGACAGTCGAGCTTGGCGTCCTTGTAGGTCTTTTTCATGGCCGCGACCTTGTCGATCTTGTCTTCTTCCACCACGCGCATCAGCTTGAAGGGGGTGCGCTTGGTGCCGAGGATGGTGCCGCCCAGCGTCAGGATGCCGCGGAAATCGTCCTCGCACATCTCCTTGTATTCGCCGGTGATGAGGCCGTGGTAGCCGTTCAGGATGCCCACGATCTCGACATTCTCGCCGAACCGTGCATACAGGGCTTTGGCCACGCCGCGGATGGTGGCGTTCAGGCCGGGACAGTCGCCGCCGGAGGTCAGGATACCAACACGTTTTTTCATATCGAACAACCCTCGTTTCTTCCGTTCTCCCTCAGAGGGGGCAGGTGAATGATACTATAAGAGTATTCCCAAAGGGGGCGGGTGTCAAGAGCCGGGAACGAAAAAAGGCGTGAAAACGCAGAGGCAGGGAAGACAGAAAAAACATGGACGGAAAAATCAAAAAAAGTGGTTGACAAATGGAGGCGGAGGCTGTATAATATTCTTCGTCAGCAGCGCTTCGGTGCGGCGGGCGAAACCGAATAGTGGGGATTTGCATAGTGGTAGTGCGGTAGACTCTGACTCTACTTGTGGGAGTTCGATTCTCTCATCCCCAACCAGACCGCAGCCCATTGGGTTGCGGTATTTTCGGGGCATAGCGCAGTTGGTAGCGCGCCTCGTTCGGGACGAGGAGGCCGTGGGTTCAAATCCCGCTGCTCCGACTTAAAAAAGCAAGTACACATTCGTGTACTTGCTTTTTTATTTAGTCGGGCGCGGGATTTGAACAGCAGCAGAGCCGACCGCCGCCAGCGGCGGAAACAGGGAGGCGAGGCTGGGGCCGCGGCCAGCAGGATGTGAGGCCCGCCCAAGGGCCGAAACAGACGCTGGGAGCCGCAACCCGGGTTCCGCTTTATTATTCACACAAATCCCTATCTCTTTCTTCTGAAATATGCTAAAATAGTACCACTACGACACAGGAGGTCTTTCTATGCTCAAACGTCTGCGCAGCGCCCACCCGATGCTCTACTGCCTTGTGGCCGAGGTGTTGTTTCTGGGGATGCTGTTCGTGGCATCGCTGCTGTCGCTTCTGCTCATCTTGTTCGTCGTGCGGGACATTGATGCCGTCGATGATTATATGCTGACCTTCATGCAGGAGGCAGCAGGCGTGCTGGTGGCGTGGCTCTTTCTGGCGCGCACCGGGAAGAGCGGCCTGCTCCGCCGCCGGGGCAGCGGCTTTTTCAACGGTCTGCTGGTGGGCCTGTACCCCATCGCGCTCATCAGCTACAACGCCTACAATACCCTGCTGTTTGGCAGGCCGGAGGGCGATATGCTGCCTGCGTGGAACATCGTGTGGTTCCTTATCGGCATGACCAGCGTCGGTGTGGCAGAAGAGTTTCTGTTCCGGGGCGTCATCGCCCAGACGCTTCTGGAACACTTCGGCACCAGCCGGGCCGGCGTCTGGAAAGCCTGCCTGCTGTCGGGCCTCTACTTCGGTGCGGCCCACCTGACCAACCTCACCGGCAGTGCGCCGCTGGGCGTTCTGATGCAGTGCGTCTTTGCGGCCTCGCTGGGTACGCTGCTGGCGGCGGTCTATTTCCGCACCGGAAACATCTGGGTGACGGTGTTCATCCACGCCGCGATGGACATCACCTCCATGCTGGTGGGCGGCTTGTACGGCACCCAGTCGGTGGCCGACAGCATCAGCACCATCAGCCCGTCGAAAAACGCGATCTGTCCTGTAAAAAGCTGCCAGGCGGCAATGGCCGTGGAGGCCGCCACCGCGCCGTAAATCAACCCGTCGGTAAGCAGGAAGGAGGAAAAGCCAGCAAAAGTATGGCACAGCAATTCGACCGCTTGTTAGAAGCAACAGTAAACTATAATTTCAATATTGCAAAAGCGC
>OLPD01000942.1_pt1 | contig 17218 bp, 12 predicted proteins | sample 1672111 | NCBI WGS metagenome assembly OLPD01 (sample SAMEA3136646, study PRJEB25190) | human gut metagenome
AAGAGCAACATTTGATCGTAAATATACAGGAATTGCAAAATTCCCTGCAGTGACACGTGACATCAGTATGGTAATGCCAAAATCCATCCTGGTAGGACAGGTTGAAGAAGTGATCGAGAACAAGGGTGGCGCTTATCTGGAAAGCTATAAGCTGTTCGATATTTATGAAGGCGCTCAGATCAAGGCAGGCTTCAAGTCTGTTGCTTACTCTATCACATTCCGTGCAAAAGATAAGACTTTGGAAGAAGCTGATATTTCAGCTGCTATGAACCGTATCTTAAAGGCACTGGAGGAAATGGGTATCGAGCTTCGTAAGTAGGCGAAAAGAGGTCAAAAGAATGAAACGACAGGATTTTTATTTTGATTTACCGGAAGAGCTGATCGCGCAGGATCCGCTTGAAGACAGATCCAGTTCCAGACTGCTTGTTCTTGATAAAAAAACCGGTGCAACCAGTCATCATATTTTCCGTGAGATCAAAGATTATCTCAAACCGGGAGACTGCCTTGTGATCAATGATACCAAGGTTATCCCGGCAAGACTGATCGGTGAAAAAGAAGGAACCGGCGGAAAAGTCGAAGTTCTTCTTTTAAAACGAAAAGAAAATGATGTCTGGGAAACACTTGTAAAACCAGGAAAGAAGATGAAACCCGGAGCAAGAGTCAGCTTCGGGGACGGTCTTCTGAAAGGGGAAGTTTTGGAGGTTGTAGAGGAAGGAAATCGTCTGATCCATTTTGAATACGAAGGAATTTTTGAAGAGATTCTGGATCAGCTTGGACAGATGCCGCTTCCGCCTTACATCACTCACCAGCTGGAGGACAAGAATCGTTACCAGACCGTGTATGCAAAGCATTCCGGATCTGCGGCTGCTCCGACGGCAGGACTGCATTTTACACCGGAGCTTCTGGAAGAAATCAAAGCAGAAGGTGTGGAGATTGCGCATGTAACGCTTCATGTCGGACTTGGAACTTTCCGTCCGGTAAAAGCGGATGATATTCTGGATCACCATATGCATTCGGAATTCTACCGGATCGAGGCATCTGAGGCAGAAAAGATCAACCGTGCGAAAGAGAGCGGACACCGGGTGATCTGCGTCGGAACGACAAGCTGCCGGACCGTAGAATCTGCGGCTGATGAAAACGGAAAGTTAAAAGAGTGCAGTGGATGGACAGAGATTTTCATCTATCCGGGCTATAAATTCAAGGTACTGGACTGCCTGATCACGAACTTCCATTTACCGGAGTCAACGCTGATCATGCTGGTAAGTGCGCTTGCCGGAAGAGAGCATGTGCTTGCGGCATATGAAGAAGCAGTTAAAGAGAGATATCGATTCTTCAGCTTTGGGGATGCGATGTTTATAAAATAGACGCAGAATCTGACAAATGTGAGGTTATGTCAGGGAACAGGAAATCATAAGATATTAACCGGAGAACGGGATTGTTCAAGTCATGTACAACTTTGAAAAATCTTGTTCTCCGTTTTTTGTATAGGTTGGAAATGATTGAGTTTAAAAATCTTATTGAATAAATGTTTATAGAGAATGTTGTTTTATCCGGCAGAGATAAACAGTACAGATTTGCCGATTCTGCAAAAATATAGTAAGATGGTGTAAGTGCCAAAAGCATGATAACTTTGGGAAATAAAGTCAGGTGGATATTCGTAATTTGTTTTGCTTTTTGATTTGGTTAAAAAGCGGACAGAAATGCATTGAGAATTGAGGAGTAGCAGAAAATGGGCATATTTGAGGAGGCGGCAATTTTCCGGGGCGTCACGAAGGAGGACGCCAGACAGATGCTGAACTGTCTGAATCCGGTAGAAAAGACTTATAAAAAAGATGAAATCATTTACCATGCCGGGGATGAGGTTACTTCAATGGGCGTGGTTCTTTCCGGCAGCGTGTTCATTGAGAATGATGATATCTGGGGGAATCACAGCATTCTGGACCGGGCCGGAAGAGGCGAGATTTTTGCAGAAACATATGCAGCGATTCCGGGGCAGAAGCTGATGGTCAATGTAGTTGCGGCAGAAGAGGCAAGAATTTTGTTTCTTGATGTGGGAAGGATATTGAAAGTCTGTTCCAATTCGTGTGTGTTTCATCATACGTTAATTGAAAATCTGCTGAAGCTTTCCGCAGAGAAGAATCTCCGTCTGTCGAAACGGATTTTTCATATTTCATCAAAATCGATCCGGGGAAGACTGCTGTCGTATCTATCTTATCAGGCTATGGAAAACGGAAAGAAAGAATTTGACATCCCGTTCAACCGGCAGCAGCTTGCAGATTATCTGAATGTAGACAGGTCCGCGATGTCAAATGAGCTTGGGAAGATGCAGAAAGATAGGCTGATCGAAGTAGACAGGAAACATTTCCGTATTCTTGACGAAACGGAAATATGAATGGATGAATAATGGAAATAAAACGGATACAGCAGTGAGAAACTGTATGTGGGTTAGGATAAAAGAAAACCATTGCAGGAGAGATGTGATTTCATCAGATCCTGTAATGGTTTTTTGTATACGATGAGTCAAGTATAAATTTGTGGAATTTATCTTTCCAGTCCGTGTATCCAGTCTGACTTTAGGAAATAAATCAGAAAAGCAATGGAACTGAGCGCCCAGGTCATCGGGTAAGCCCAGAAGATCATCTGAATGGACGGGATGAATTTTAAAATGATCACGATATAAGAAACGCGGATCAGACACCAGCATACCAGCATAACATACATCGGGACTGTGGATTTACCGGCTCCGCGCATGATTCCTGCCATACAGTGTGAAAAAGCAAGCAGGAAGTAGAAAAAGGTATCCGTATGAGCCTGCATGGTTCCGTAGCGGATAACCTCTGCGGTGGAACTGAAAGCAGATAGAAGCTGTGGAGCGGTAAAATGCACGCAGATACCGAGCAGCTCAGAGATCGTAAGGGAACAGATCACACCGAATACAGCGCCCTTTTTAGCACGCTCATATTCTTTTGCTCCCAGATTCTGACTGATAAAAGTAGTAAGTGCCAGTGCAAAACAGGTGATCGGAAGGAATCCAAATCCCTGGATCTTCATATAAGAACCACATCCGGCAACCGCCATTTCCCCAAACTGGTTGATATTTGCCTGGACGAATACATTTGCCAGGGAAATGATCGAGTTCTGGAGTCCTGCGGGCAGACCATAAGAAATGATCTGGCGGAGCATATAGGAATCCAGATTGATCCGGTTCAGATGAAGCCGAAACTCCTCCGGACTGCGAAGCAGCTGCACCATACAGAGGATAGCACTTAAAAACTGTGAAATGACAGTTGCAAAAGCGGCAGCACCTACACCAAATCCAAGACCTGCGATCAGTACAAGGTCAAGAATGATATTCGTTACCGAAGAAACGATTAAGTAGATCAGAGGATGGGTACTGTCACCGACGGACTGTAGAATGCCGACAAAGAAGTTGTACATGACAAAGGCAAGTGAGCCGGTAAAGTAGATCCGGAAATAAGTAATCGAGTTTGGAAGTACCGCCTCCGGTGTTCCCATAAGTACCAGGATCTGTGGTGCGGCAATGATACCGACGATGGTAAGGATCACGCCGCAGATCAGTCCGAAACCAACGGTTGTATGGATGGATTTCTGTAGATTCGCAATGTCTCTGGCACCGTAATATTTGGCAACGATGACACCGGATCCGATGGCGATTCCATTAAAAAGACCGACCATAAGAAAGATCAGATTACCGGAAGAACTGACAGCGGCAAGCGCAGAGCTTCCAAGAAAATTTCCAACGATCAGAGAGTCGGCGGTGTTATATAGCTGCTGAAAAAGGTTTCCCCAAAAAAGCGGGATCGCAAAAGCAACGATACGCTTCCAGATGGAGCCTTCGGTCATCAGTTTGGCTGAAGATTTTGACATAGAATATTTCCCCCGTTTCTTAAGTCATTACTTTTAAGTATAAGGTGCGGCAAAGGGAAAGTCAATGAAAATGAGGTTCGGTAAAAATGCATGTTATCCTTCATGAAACCGCGAAAGAAACTGTTTTGTTCTCTCTTCACTTGGATTTTCAAACACCTGACGCGGATCACCCTGTTCAACGATGCGTCCGTCGTCCATAAAGATCACATGATCAGCAACGTCACGGGCAAATGCCATTTCATGAGTTACGATGATCATCGTAGTATTTTGATCAGCAAGCTCGCGGATAACTTTTAATACTTCTCCGGTCAGTTCCGGATCCAGTGCAGAAGTCGGTTCATCAAAACAGAGGATGTCCGGTTGCAGGGCAAGTGCCCTTGCAATAGCAACTCGCTGGCATTGTCCGCCGGAAAGCTGATGCGGATAATTGTCCATCCGGTTATCCAACCCCATCTGTGTCAGAAGAACCTTTGCCTGTACCTCGATGGCGGTCAGGATTTCACGTTTTCTTTCTTTAAAATCCGGCTGCTCTGCGGCGAGAAGCTTTTTGGCAAGCATTACATTTTCCAGAGCGGTATACTGCGGAAACAGATTAAAGTTCTGGAACACCAGACCAAAATGCAGTCGTTTTTTACGGATCACGGATTCCTGAGTGGTTGCCGGGACAGAGGCATCAAAAAGTGTTTCGCCATTTACCCGGATAATTCCGTTATCCGGATGTTCCAGAAAGTTCAGGCAGCGGAGAAGCGTTGTCTTTCCACTTCCGGAAGATCCGATGATGGAAACAGCCTGTCCTTTTTCCAGGTTAAATCCAACGTCTTTTAAGACAGGAGTCTTATTAAAAGATTTACTGATATGTTCTACTTCTAAGATTGGCATAAATATGAATTCTCCTTATCTGAAATATTCCAGTTTCTTTTCAAGGCGTCCGAGAAGAACGGTCAGGATACCATTGAAAATAAGATAATAAACAGCGGTAAAGAACAGCGGCCAGATGGCACCGGAGATGCCATGTGAGCCTTTCATAAATGCCTGTCCTGCCCAGATGATCTCCTGCAGCGCGATAATACGTGCAAGAGAAGTATCTTTTACCAGGGTGATGATCTCATTTGACATCGGTGGTACAATGCGTTTGATCATCTGAAGGAGTGTGATCTTGAAAAAGATCTGATGCTTTGTCATGCCAAGTACAAGACCGGCTTCTTTCTGACCTTCCGGAACACCCTGGATTCCACCGCGGTAGATTTCTGAAAAATAGCAGGCGTAATTGATGATAAAAGATACGGCTGCTGCAAGGAAACGCCCTGCTTCACCACCACCCCAGATCGGGTTATGTAAAACCAGCCCGGGGAAATAGTAGATGATCAGAAGCTGGATCATCAGCGGGGTACCACGGATCACCCAGACGGTCAGTCTCGCAAGCCAGCTAAGAGGCTTGAAATGAGACATGGAACCAAAGGCAATGACCAGTCCGAGAGGAAGGGCACCGACCAGCGTCACAATAAATAATTTTAAAGTTTGTAAAAAGCCGACATTCAGTGCGGACACTACGACCGGCATTTGTTTCATAATCAGATCCATAAAAAGTTCCTGCCTTAAATATTATTTCTGCTCAATGATGGCATCCTGAACCCCATAGGTTTCAGCGCATTTCTTCATAGAACCATCATTGTAGCTTGTCTTGAAGAATTCGTTCAGTTTGTCTGCAAGGTCGGAACCTTTGCGGAATCCAACACCATATTTTTCGGTAGTAAGCTCAACGGTATGAGTCAGATTTTCGTATCCGGTACCTTTTCCGACCATAGCACCGGCCATCAGAAGGTCGATGACTGCAGCATCAGAGGTTCCGGCTGCAACTTCCATCAGGGCATCTGCCTGTGAAGAAACGGCAGTGTAGTCATAGCCTTCTTCGCTTACAGCATCTTCTCCGGCACTTCCGGCTTCGACTGCAAAAGAGAGGTCTTTCAGACTGTCTTTGTCCTGATACTTATCTGCTTTATCAGAAGGAACAACGACAACCTGTGCATTGTTGCAGTAAGCGGCTGTGCAAGCCATTGCGCTTGTAACCTCATCTATCAGTGTCATACCATTCCATACACAGTCGATTGTCTTTCCGTCAAGTTCCATGACTTTATTGTCCCAGTCAATCTCTACAAATTCGGCATCTACGCCAAGGCTTTTTGCAAATGCTTTTGCCATGTCGGCATCAAAACCAATCCATTCATCCTTATCATTTTTGTAATCCATTGGCTCAAAATCGGTGATTCCGACTACAAGAGTTCCTTTATCCTGAATATATTCTATATCACTTTCGGATGAGCTTTTTGAGTTGTCGGATTTTTTTGTGTCAGAGGAAGAACCTCCGCATGCTGCAAGGGATAATACCATTGCTGAAGTAAGTGCAAGTGCTGTTATTTTTTTCATAATAATCTCTCCTCATATACTTTCAAAAAATGTCACGTCACTATATTATCAATCTACCACACTAAAGTCAACCAAAACTTGCTATTTACTTTCTTTTTTGATAAAGATACAATAAGAAATACAGGAATTACTGTAGAAAGAGTAGAACAGAGGAATATAAATATATGGAAACAAATGAGATTATTGTTCACCATGCGACGGAGAATAACCTGAAAAATGTATCTATCCGGATACCAAAGCATCAGATCACCGTATTTACCGGAGTATCAGGTTCCGGGAAATCTTCGCTGGTTCTGGATACTCTTGCGGCGCAGTCGCGCAGGGAGTTAAACGATACTTTTCCAAGCTTTGTACAGCAGTATCTTCCAAAATACGGAAGACCGCATGTAGAACGGATTGAGAATCTACCGGCAGCAATTGTGATCAATCAGAAAAAGCCGTCGCCGAATCAGCGGTCGACGGTTGGAACTTATACGGATACCTATACCCTTCTGAGGCTTTTATTTTCCAGAGTGGGACAGCCTTTTGTCGGTTATTCGGACAGCTTTTCATTCAATCATCCACAGGGATGCTGCCTGCGGTGTAACGGACTTGGAGAAGTGACAGATCTGGATGTGCATAAGCTGGTGGATTTTGATAAATGTCTGAATGATGACGGGGTGATCCATTATGTGGCATTTGAGCCGGGGCAGTGGAGATGGATCCGCTATGCAAACAGTGGATTGTTTGATCTGAATAAGAAGATTAAAGACTATTCCGAAGAAGAATTGGAACTGTTTTTGTATTCACCGCAGATACGTCTTAAGAATCCACCGGAAGGATGGCCGAAAACTGCGAAATACGAAGGTCTTGTGCACCGGATGTACCGCAGTGTCCTAAATTCGGAAGAAGGAAAACTTCACAGGGAGTTATTGGATCCGATCACCAGTCATGGAGTTTGTCCTGAGTGTAATGGGGCAAGATTGAATCAGAAGGTGTTGTCCTGCAAAATTGACGGGAAAAATATTGCTGATGTAATAAAACTTCCATTATCCGAGCTGCGTGCGTGGATTGACCAAATAGAAGATCCGCTTGCAAAAGATATTCAGGATACACTGCATACCAAACTGTCTGCACTTATAGATATCGGACTGGGATATCTGTCTCTGGACAGAGGGTTATCTACTTTATCTGGTGGAGAGATCCAGAGATGCAAGATTGCAAAATGCCTGAATTCCTCGCTTTCTGATTTGTTGTATATTCTGGATGAACCGAGTGCAGGGCTTCATAATCATGATATTGAGCGGATGCGCCGTGCACTGGAAAAATTGAGAGATGGTGGAAATACGGTTGTTCTGGTGGAGCATCACCGGAAAATGATCGAGATGGCCGATCACATTGTGGAAATGGGTCCGGAACCGGGAATGGCCGGTGGAAGAGTTTTATTTGAAGGCAGTTATAAGGAACTTTTAAAGAGTGATACGCCGACCGGAGAAGAGATGCGGCTTACTACTTCTCTAAAAGCAAAGGCAAGGGAAGCGAAAGGAATATGGCGGATGGAGCATATCCATCTTCACAATCTGAAGGACATTACCATCGAATTTCCAATAGGAAATCTGGTTGTGATCGCTGGTGTTGCCGGATCCGGAAAAAGTTCTCTGATGGAAAGCTTTTACCGCAGTATGGGAGAGGATGTGGTGTTTGTAAGCCAGCGCGCTGCAGGTGCAAGTCTCAGATCCACTCCGGCGACCTATCTGGGAGTCGCAGATGAAATCCGGAAAATATTTGCAAAGCGGTGCGGTCAGAAGGCATCTTTGTTTTCTTTTAACGGCGCAGGAAAGTGTCCGGCATGTAAGGGAAAAGGAGTGATCGTATCGGATATGGCATTTATGGATGACATCGAGACGACCTGTGATGTGTGTAAAGGACTTCGGTATTCAAAAGAAGTTTTGCAATACGAAGTAGATGGAAAGAATATTGCGGAAGTGATGGATCTGACTGTTGCACAGGCAGGGGAATTCTTCAGGAGAACAAAGATCAGCGAAGCGCTGGAGCCTCTGGAAAAAGTAGGACTTTCTTATCTGCACCTAAATCAGGCACTTTCTACTTTATCCGGCGGAGAGTTGCAGCGAATGAAGTTTGCTTCCTATCTCGGAAGTAAAGACCGTATTTTCATTCTTGATGAGCCGACAAACGGATTGCATATCAAGAATGTCCGGAGTCTGTTAAAGCTTCTGAACCAGATGGTGGATGAAGGGAATTCCATTTTTGTTATTGAACATAACATAGAATTTATCAAATCCGCTGATTATGTGGTAGAATTAGGACCAGAAGGAGGAGATGCCGGAGGAAGACTGCTGTTTGCCGGTACACCGTCTGAGATGAAAAAGAGTGAGAAATCTGTCACGGCAGAATATTTATGATGATACCAGATTGCTCCATTTCCATTGCTACGCAATCCCCCCTATTTATAATTATGAAAGATTTACAGAAACAGAAATATTTACCAAAAAGATAGAAGAAAAGGAGACGAACGTTATGAAACTAATGATTGCATCAGATATTCACGGATCCGCATATTATTGTCTGGAAATGCTGGATGCGATGAAAAAAGAATGTCCGGACAGACTGTTACTTCTGGGCGACATCCTGTATCATGGACCAAGAAATGATCTTCCGCTGGAATACGAACCCAAAAAGGTAATTAAAATGTTAAATGAAGTTAAAGAGAAATTATTCTGTGTACGCGGAAACTGTGACACAGAGGTAGACCAGATGGTACTGGATTTTCCAATCATGGCAGATTATGCAGTGATCCCGTGCGGCAACAGGATCATTTACGCCACCCATGGACACCATCATAACGTCATGACCCCAATCCCAATGCAGCCAGGCGATATTCTCCTACACGGTCACACCCACGTACCGGCCTGGGAACCATTCGGAAACGAGAACCTCTACTTAAATCCAGGCTCCGTTTCCATCCCAAAAGAAAACAGCGCCCACAGCTACATGATCCTGGAAGACGGTTTCGCCAAATGGAAAAACCTATACGGCGAAGTTTACCACGAACTTATGCTGTAGAAAAATCTACAATATAAGAAAAAGTAGAACCGAAAAACTATCAAATGGAAACATACAACACCTGAAAAAGTGAAAAACTTTTATCTTTGCGAAAATATTGAACAAAATAAAACCCCATAAATTGTCGACATTCGCCAATGTACATCCGACAATTTATGTAATAAAATGAAACTAAGAAAAGCAAAGGAGAGCCTAATAACATGAGAGCTTACGAAAGATTTTTAAACTACGTTCCGGTATGGACAACCAGTGATGAGACAAGCGATACTGTCCCGTCAGCAGACAGAGAGCTGGTACTGGCAAGAATGCTTGTAGAAGAGATGAAAGGTCTTGGAATCGCAGATGCAAGAGTGGACGACAAAGGATATGTATATGGACACATCCCTGCAACTCCTGGATGCGAAGACAAGCCGTCGCTTGGTCTGGTTGCGCATATGGACACTGTGGCAGATGCATCAGGGGAAAATATAAAGCCACAGATCATTGAGAATTATGACGGGAAGGACGTTGTCCTGAAAGGTTCCGGAGATATTCTGAAAGTAGATGAGTTCCCGTACCTTGCAGAATTAAAGGGCAGAACTCTGATCACAACTGACGGAACCACACTTCTTGGTGCAGATGACAAGGCGGGTATCGCAGAGATTCTTACCGTGGCAGAAGAGATCATCAAAGAAGGACTTCCGCATGGAAAGATCTGTATCGGATTTACACCGGATGAAGAGATTGCAAGAGGAGCAAAGCATTTTGATGTAGAAGGTTTTGGTGCTGACTATGCTTACACTTTGGACGGTGATGAGGAAGGCGAGATTCAGTTCGAGAACTTCAATGCATCGACTGCATTTATCACCATTCACGGTGTCAGCGTACATACGGGATCAGCAAAAGACGTGATGGTTAATTCACAGACCATTGCGACCGAGATCCACCAGATGCTTCCGGTAAATGAAAGACCGGAGACAACCGAAGGATATGAAGGATTCTATCATCTGGTCAGCGTGCAGGGAAATGTGACAACGACTAAGATGAAATATTTTATCCGTGATTTTGATCGCAGATCTTTTGACGCAAGAGCACAGAAACTTCGTGATATCGCAGAAGAGATGAATAAAAAGTACGGCGAAGGAAAAGTGGAAGTTGAGATTGTGGAATCTTATTACAATATGCGCGAAAAGATTGAACCGTGCATGCAGTTGATCGATTACGCAAAAGCAGCGATTGAGCATGCAGGTATTACACCAATCGTGTCACCGGTCCGTGGGGGAACAGATGGTGCAAGACTCAGCTTCAAAGGACTTCCGTGTCCGAATCTTGGAACGGGCGGACATGCATTCCATGGCGTATTTGAGCATATCACAGTAGAAGGAATGGATAAAGCAGTCCTTATTGTAAAAGACATCATTAGACAGTTTGCAGAATAAAGGGGAATTTAATAGAATTAAAGGAAATGTATGAAAATACGAGAGAGGTAAAATTATGTCTGATAATAAGAAAATCACGGTGATGACGCTGGCATTTATGGCATTTTCAACAGTATGGGGATTTGGAAATGTATTGAACGGATTCATTTATTTTAACGGAATTCAGGTAATACTAAGCTGGGTTATGATGTTTGTGCTGTATTTTATTCCGTATTCACTGATGGTTGGGGAACTGGGATCGGCTTTTAAAAACAGCGGTGGCGGTGTAAACTCATGGGTTTACGATACAATAGGTCCGAAGGTAGCCTATTATGCAGGCTGGACCTACTGGGCATGCCATATTACGTACATTGCCAGCAAAGGAAGCGGAAGCCTGAAAGCCCTCAGCTGGGCAGTATTCCGTAACGCAGAGACTTATGATACATTCCCGACGATTGGCGTACAGATGGCAACACTGGGGGTATTCCTGATCGGATGTTTTATTGCGAGTAAAGGAATGAATCCGCTGAAAAAGCTGCTTTCTCTTGCCGGGACCAGTATGTTTGTAATGTCGATTTTATATATTATCATGATGCTTGCAGCACCGGCGATCAATCCGGGCGCAGACTATGTAACGATTGATTTCAGCCTGAAGAATCTGATTCCGAACTTTAATATCGGATATTTTTCATCGCTTTCAATCCTTGTATTTGCAGTCGGAGGATGTGAAAAAATTTCGCCTTATGTAAATAAAGTAGAAAATCCAAGCAAAGGCTTCCCGAAAGGAATCATTGCAATGACTGCTATGGTACTGGTATGCGCAATGCTGGGAACGATCGCGATGGGAAGAATGTTTGACCCGGTGGTAATTAACGCCAGTGAAGAATCTTTTAACTCTTATGCGGCAAATGGTTCTTATTGGGCATTCCAGAAACTGGGTGAGTACTATCACATTGGAGATACTTTCCTGATCATCTATGCACTCTGTAACCTGATCGGACAGTTTTCAATTCTGATCCTGAGTATCGATGCACCGCTGCGTATGCTTCTGGATAACGAAAAAACGGCACAGTATATTCCTTCAGGGCTTCGTAAAAAGAATAAATATGGTGCGTATTCCAATGGTATTAAACTGATTTTGGTGCTTGCAGGGGCAATCATCGTAGTGCAGACCTTCCTTCCGGGAGCAGCAGCGGTTCTCCAGCAGCTTACCAGGCTGAATTCCGTATGTATGCCGCTTCGTTATATCTGGGTATTTGTGGCGTACATTGCGCTTCGTAAGGCATATGACCGGATTCCGGCAGAATACCGTTTTGTGAAAAATCAGAAGATCGCATACTTTTTCGGAGGATGGTGTTTTTTTGTGACACTGATCTGTTGTATAATGGGAATGTATAACAAAGATCCATTTACCTTTGCAATGAATGTGATCACACCGGTAGTGCTGACTGCACTTGGAATTATCATGCCGAAGCTTGCCGAACGTGAACGTGCAAAAGAATCTGGAAAATAAAGGGCTGAAATGCTAGGAGGAACATTATGGATAACCAGACAATTAAAGAACTTACATCATTTATAAAGAACTCGCCGACTGCTTTCCATGCAGTAAAATCAATCCGGGATATTCTTACAAAAGAAGGATTTCAGGAGCTGAAAGAGTCGGAAAAATGGAAAATAGAAAAAGGCGGAAAATATTATGTAACTCGTAACCATTCCAGCATTCTTGCATTTAAAGTCGGAAACCAACTGGATGAGTACAGCTTTCATGTAACTGCGTCCCACAGTGACTCACCGACCTTTAAGATCAAAGAGAATGCAGAGATAGAGGTGAAGAAAAAATACACCGTTCTGAATACAGAAGGCTATGGCGGAATGATCTGCTCTACCTGGTTTGACCGTCCGTTATCGGTAGCAGGGCGCGTAATTGTAAAGACGGACAGTGAAATGGAGACCAGATTGGTCAAGGTAGAAAGAGATCTTCTGATGATTCCAAGCCTTGCAATCCATATGGACCGCGCAGTCAATGAAGGCCGTGCGATCAACAAACAGGTAGACATGCTTCCGGTTTTTGCCGGATCGGCAAAAGAACCAGGTGAGATGAAAAAACTGATCGCAGAAGAGCTTGGCGTAGAAGAAGAGAAGATTTATGGTATGGATCTGTTCCTGTATAACCGGATGGAGCCATCTGTATGGGGAAGAGAGAAGGAATTCTTATCCTGCCCACAGCTGGATGATCTGCAGTGTGCGTTTGCGTCACTGAATGGTTTCCTTGCAGGAGAAAATGCAAAAAATATCAATGTATTTGCCTGCTTTGACAATGAAGAGGTTGGATCAGGAACCAAGCAGGGAGCAGCATCGACACTGTTGTCGGATGTGCTTTGTCGGATCAACAAGGCACTGGGAAAAGATGAGGAAGATTTCTATCGTGCAGTTGCCGGAAGTTTTATGCTGAGCTGTGATAATGCACATGCAGTACACCCGAATTATCAGCAGAAGACGGATGTAAATAACTGTAACTATATGAACGAAGGAATCGTGATCAAATCTCATGCCGGTCAGAAATATACCAGTGATGCAGTAAGTATTGCGATTTTCAAGGCAATCTGTGAAAAGGCAGGTGTACCGGTGCAGTTTTTTGCCAACCGTTCGGATGCGGCAGGTGGAAGTACACTGGGAAATATTGCAATGGCGCAGGTATCCATGAATACCGTGGATATCGGACTTCCGCAGCTCGCAATGCATTCGGCTTATGAGACTTCCGGTGTAAAGGATACCGGTTATCTGATCGAGGCATCCAAAGAATTTTACAGCTGTCATATCAAGGCAGCAGGCGATGGTTTGTTTGAAATTGCATAAAGAAGTATTTGCAGGGAGTTCCGGAAGAACTCTCTGCAAGTTTTTCCGAATCTGGAAGAAGGCGTATTTCGAGGAACGATAGAAAAATAAAATTCAGAGTGCATTCTAATTTTTTTATAGACAGGAAAGAAACTGTCCTGTTATAATAATTATGGTGTCAGATCACCGAAATGGCAGAGAATGAGTAACAAGGTTGGGTAAAAGGAATGGCAGAATTAATATATCGAACACTAAGAGAAAATATTGCAGATATTATCCGGAAGAGGATCATTTACCAGGAGCTGGAGCCGGGACAGAAGATTGTGGAACAGGATCTGGCAAAGGAATTTAAGACAAGCAGGGCTCCGATTCGTGAGGCACTTAGACAGCTGGAAAATGAAGGACTTATAGAATATGTAAGAAATGCAGGATGCTCTGTAAAAGAAATTACACTGGAAGAATCATTTGAAATTTACCTTATGCGGGCGAATTACGAAACCATGGCAGTGAAGCTGATGGGAGGAAACGTTCCGGAGGATACCATTTGCCGGATGGAAGAAGTGCTGGAAAAAATGAAAAAACTGGATGAAGAGCAGTTTGACCAGGTTTTTGTCTATGATAACCAGATGCATGGACTGCTTGTAGAGATGACTGGTATGACAAGGCTCTATAAAGCATGGAAAGAGCTGAATTATGGAAATATTGTTACGGGCTTCAGCCTGAGCACGGATAAAAAGCGCGTGTTAGAAAGACAGTATCCGATTCATAAAGAACTGGTGGATGCCTGCAGGGAAAAGAACAAGGAGAAAATCTGTCACGTTCTTTCCGAACATTACATGAGAACGATCCGAAGGCTTTTGAAAGAGCAGGGATTGTCGGAAGAGGATTCCGGATTTTCATTTGATTTTCTTGTCTAGGATACAGAGAGAGGTTACAGTCTTTAGATAGTAGTAAATGGATAAATATTAATAATGAAGAGATGTGGATAGTAATATTCCACATCTTTTTTTGCTGTGTTTTGTTGAATTATAACAAAAAAAGAGTGTAAGACATGAGCTGTATTGAAAAAGTGGTGAAGTTATGCTATATTACTTATAAAGAATGACGATTGTCGACAGTCGCCAAAACAGAAAGGAAATAAAAAGTAATGGGAAAAGCACAGACTAATGAAAAACATCCAAAAGGCTTTTATGCCTGTTGTATCACATTTATGTTTGAACGCCTGGCATTTTACGGAGCAAAGCCAATCTTGCTTCTATTCCTGATCACTGCAACTTTACAGGGTGGTCTTGGTATTGAGCGAACAGATGCGGCAGTCATGGCAGCGAATCTGACAGCGTACACCTATATGGCACCGCTGATCGGAGGAATTATCTCTGACAGATGGCTGGGAGCGAGATATGCGATCTCTCTGGGATATATTATCATGGCAATCGGATATCTGGTAGGCTGGAAGGCAACAGGTCCGGGAATGGTCAATCTGATGATCATTCTTGTATCGATTGGAACCGGTCTTTTCAAAGGAAACTTAAACGCTTTGATCGGAAGACAATATCAGAACAAAGAGCTTCTGGATGCTGCATTTTCCATTCAGTATTCTTATGTAAATGTTGGGGCTTTCGTAGGTTCACTGCTTACCGGATTTTTGTATCTCCACTTATTTAAAAAAGGCGATGTGCTTGGATTCCGTCAGTGCTTCTTTGTGGCATCGATCTGGTGCATCGTTGGTCTGGCATGGTTTGTGCTGAACTGGAAAAACCTTCAGGGACAGGGTGTGAAACCATTCAAGTATCTTACGGATGAGAATGGAAATGTGATCGGGTCTAACGAAAAGAAAGAAGATGGGAAGAACGACAAGCAGCCGCTTACAAAATTGGAAAGAAACCGTATGATAGCGATCATTCTTGTATCGGCACTCTCTGTTATCTTCTGGCTGTTCTACTATCAGCAGGATCTTGCGCTTGTCATTTATATGACCGATTATGTGAAGATGAGTATTGGCTCTTTTGACATTCCGCCGTCATGGGTTACTACTACATGGAACGGACTTTTGTGTGTCGTTCTTGGTGGTGTGATGGCAGCCATCTGGAAGAAACTTGCCGAGCGTCCGCAGGGCGATATGAATATGTTTAAGAAAGTAGCACTTGGCTTCCTTTTTGTAGGACTTGCGTTTGGAGTAATGGTTGTTTGTGAACTGGTTCGCGGAGTTGGCGCAGATGCTTCTGTAAAAGCAAGCGTTTTCTGGCCATTCCTGTTTGTAACGGTTATTACAATCGGAGAGATGTGTTTCTCACCGCTGCGTAATGCATTTGTAAGTAAGTATGCGCCGAAGAAATATCTCTCACTTTTGATGGGGGTTATCGCAATTTCTACATTTGGCGCAAACAAGTTAAGCCCGTTTGTACAGGCATTTATTGAAAAATTTGATGTGTTCCCTGTATTTGTTGGAATCACAGTCATTATGTTAGTATTTACAGCACTTATCTTCCTGGCTAACAAGAAGCTGAACAGCCTTGTTGAAGGGAAAGAAGAAGCTTAAATGATTCTGCCAAAAAGAGAAAAAAGGAGTCCGGTGATCGAAGGAAAGATCACCGGATTTTCTTTTAACCGAGCATTTCGATAAATGCCCCGAGTCTTGTATTGATCTGTGCCTGGTCACCAGAAGAATAGTCTGTATTGATCGCAATATACGGAAGTCCTTTTTCTTTGGTGACAAAGGTGCGGATCGCATCGGACTCAATGGCAAAGGTATGACATGCCTGCAGAAGGACCTCAACGACACCATCTACCTGATATTCATCAATCTGGGCATCAAGCGCCTCGAGACGTCCCGGGTTCGGACTCATGACCGAACAGTTTACACGAAGATATTTTTCGGCGATTGCAGTGATTGGATCCTTTGTCTCATCAATCGGATCTTTTTTCTCACGTGGACCGCAACAGTTCTCAAAGCCGACAACATCTGCTCCGAGTTCTTCAATCTGGCGTACAATTTTGTCGATCACGCCGGTGGTCGGACATCCGGTAATGAGAACTCTCGGACGGGATGGTTTGCCTTTATATTCCTTTTCATAAAGCTCTTTAAGCTCAGCGGTACGGTGTTCCAGGTATTTGATTTTTTCTTCCAGATCAACCGTGAATTCGTTCGAGGAAATAACCGTATTGATCTCATAACCGGTAATCGGAGTCGGTTTTAAGCGTCCAATCTCAAAGAAGTCAAGGACGGCCTTGCGTTCCCGGTTGCGAAGATGGATTGCTTTGCGGATTTGCTCATCTGTGATCCTTATGTGATAGAAATCCTCCAGATCTTCTTTGACGCTGATTACCTCCTGTTTCCAGAATTCCAGCGCACCGCGGCCTGTTTTTCCTGGTGGAAGCTGCATAATATGGCAGTGCTTAAGCTCAGACATCAGTTCATACATTTTCTTTTTTCCATCGCAGGTTGTTTCTGCAAGTACCATGTCTGAAAAATAGAAGAATGGACAGCGGTCAGCGAGGGCGGCACCGTAGCTTGCCTTGATCAGAGGACAAAGGTTCTGTGGCAGTCTGGTCTCTGCAATCGGGATATTGTCATCTCCGATCCCGCAAAGTACAACTGCAGCTGCGTCTGC
>OLPD01000944.1_pt1 | contig 17156 bp, 11 predicted proteins | sample 1672111 | NCBI WGS metagenome assembly OLPD01 (sample SAMEA3136646, study PRJEB25190) | human gut metagenome
TCCGTTTATTGGATTAATTCTGCAGGTAATATTAATTAGGTAGGGGTGGATTTTATTATGAAAAAGCATAATGAAGTAGAAATTAATGAAGTTAATAAACTAAAAGTAGGTGTAGTAATACTTGATTTTGTAGTATCAGTATTTCAACCGTTAGTTCCAGTAGTAGCAGGGGCAGGGATGTTAAAGTCTGTACTTTTATTATTAAATATGATTGGAGTATTAGATAAATCACATAGTATGTATATATTATTTAGTACTATAGCTGATGTAGGATTTTATTTCTTGCCAATATTCATAGCTAGTACAACAGCTGAAAAGTTAAAGTGTAATAAGCTTATGTCAATTGCAGTAGTTGGAGTTTTAATTTTACCTGCTATGAATAGTTTAATGGCAGATGGAATCACCATATTTGCAGCAGCAGTACGTTCAAAGGATGAACAAAGTAATTCTACAGCAATATCAGCTGGGATTTCTGCATTGTTTGGAATAACTGAACCAGCTATTTTTGGTTTAGCATTTCAAAATAAAAAAGTACTAATGAGTGTTATGTCTGGAAGTATTATTGGTGCTATATTTATTGGAGTAGTTGGGATTAGAGGATATGCAGTAGTTCTGCCTGGACTTGCAAGTATTTCTATGTTTATTTCTGATGAGTTACCTAGAAATATTTTATATGCTATAAGTGGCGCAGTTATAGCATTTGGTTCATCTTTTATTATTACATTATTACTTTGGAAAAAAGAAAAAACAGAGTCAAAGATATATACAGAAAAAGTAGAAATGGCAGTATAATAATTATATTTAATTAGTTATTGCATAATTAAAATAAGTATGATATATTAATGTTAACAAATACAGTAAACAATTACATAGAGCTTTGATTTAATTTTTATTAAGGCATGTTACTGATAATGCAGGCAAGACCAAGATAGAAATGATTTATTTTTCGTAGATTGAATTCTATAGAAATAGTCATTTTATTTTGGTCTTTTTTTGTATTCTAAAATATATCGAAAGATATTAAAGAGAGATTTTAAGAAATTAAAATCATCAAAAGAAAACGTTTTTTAAAAATTGATTACTTTTAAGTAATTTTCATTAAGAGTAAAAATGGAGGGATAAGAAATGGATTATAAAAAAGTTGGACTAGGTGTTCTTCAATTAGTAGGAGGAGCATCTAACGTAAGCAAATTAACACATTGTGCTACTAGATTAAGATTTGAATTAAAAGATATGTCTAAGGTGCAAATTAAGAAAATTGAAAGCTTATCTGGAGTAATTTCAGTAGTAAATAAGGGGGGACAATTCCAAGTAGTTATAGGGAATGAGGTCCAAACAGCTTATAGAGCTATACTAAATAAGTTAGGAAATAAAGGATCAAGCAATAAAGGTTCAGATAAAAAGAAGGAAAAGCAAGGGATAGTTTCAGAGTTTATTAGTGTCATCTCAACTACATTTACACCAATGATTCCAGCTATTACTGGAGCTGGGATGATAAAAGCTTTACTTGCAATATTAACACTTACAGGTGTTTTAAGTAGTGATAGTCATACTTATGCTTTATTAAATACAATATCAGATGCAGCGTTTTACTTTATGCCAATATTATTAGCATATGGTGCAGCAATTAAGTTTGAATGTAATCCAATTTTAGCTATTACTGTAGCAGGAGTTTTATTACATCCTAATATAGGAGGACTTTTAGCATCAGGAGAAGCTATAAATTTTATGGGAGTACCTGTTAGATTAACTGATTATGCAGGTTCTGTATTACCGATAATTATTACTGTTTGGGCAATGTCTTATATTGAACATTTTGCAGAAAAGGTATCACCATCAATTATAAAATTCTTTACAAAACCATTATTAGTATTACTTTTAACAGCACCTTTAGCATTAATAGTAATAGGACCTTTTGGAACTTATTTAAATGATTTAGTAGCTGCAGGGGCAGAAATTATTAATGGAAAAGCAAGTTGGTTAATTCCTTTCTTAATGGGAGCTTTGCAACCATTCTTAGTTGTTACAGGTACAGCTTGGGCAATGACACCAATTGCTACTATGCAATTATCAAATATGGGTTCTGAAATGATTAATGGGCCAGGTATGTTAGCATCTAACATAGCTCAAGGTGGAGCAACATTAGCAGTTGCATTTAAGAGTAAAAATAAATCGTTAAAACAATTAGCAGCATCTTCAGGATTTACAGCAGTTTTAGGTATTACTGAACCATCTTTATATGGCGTAACATTAAAGCTTAAAAAACCACTAATTGCAGCAATGATAGGTGGAGGAATAGCTGGTATATATGCAGGGGCTGTAGGACTTGTAAGATATGCATTTGTATCACCAGGATTAGCAGCACTGCCAGCATTTATAGGTGAAAATCCAATGAATATAGTACATGCTATAGTAACTTGTTTAATAGCTTTTGTAACAACATTTGTATTAACTTTAGTTATAGGATTTGATGATCCAGTTGAAGAAGAGGGTTTAAAAGAAGATGAATTAGCACAAACAGAAACAGAAGTAGCAGTAGATTATAATGATGAAATAATTATTAAAAGCCCATTAAAGGGGAAAGTAGTACCTTTATCAGAGGTAAATGATGATGTTTTTTCAAATGAAATCTTAGGAAAAGGTATTGCAATAATACCAGAAGAAGGTGTAGTTGTTTCACCAGTAGCTGGAACTGTTGAAGCTGTGTTAGAATCTAAACATGCAATTGCATTAAAAAGTAAAGAAGGCGTAGAAATTTTAATTCATGTTGGAATTGATACTGTTAATTTAGAAGGTAAACATTATAATACTTTTGTAAATGTTGGTGACAAAGTTAATGTTGGAGATAAATTATTAGAATTCGAAAAAGATGAAATAATAAAGGCTGGGTTTGAAGTAGTAACTCCAGTATTAATTTGTAATTCAAATAACTTTAAAGATATTGAAAAATTAAATGTAGGCAAAAATACTAATTTTAGTGAAGATATTTTAAAGGTAGGAGGCAAAGCAAATGATTTATAAGAATATAAAAAATTTCCCAAAGGATTTTTTATGGGGAGCATCAACATCAGCTTATCAGGTAGAGGGAGCATGGAATGAAGATGGCAAAGGTTTATCAGTAATAGATATGTTAAACCATCCAGAGGATACTTCAGATTTTAAGGTAGCAAGTGATCATTATCATAGATATAAGGAAGATGTAAAATTATTTGCAGAGATGGGATTAAAGGCTTATAGGTTTTCTATAGCTTGGACAAGAATTATACCTAATGGAGTTGGAGAAGTTAATAAAAAGGGAATTGAATTTTATAATAATCTTATTGATGAACTTAATAAATATAACATAGAACCAATTGTAACTATGTATCATTTTGACTTGCCTTATGAATTAGAGAAACAAGGTGGATGGAGCAATAGAGATACAATAGATGCATTTGTAGAATATGCAAAAGTATTATTTGAGAACTTTGGACATAAGGTAAGATATTGGCTTACTATAAATGAACAAAACACAATGATATTACATCCAGGTGCTATAGGTATACCAAAAGGTGGAAAATTACCAAGTAAGAAAGAATTATATCAGCAAAATCATAATATGTTAGTAGCTCAAGCTAAAGTTATGAATTTATGCCATGAGATGCTAACAAATGCAAAGATAGGACCAGCATTAAATATAACTACTATGTATGGAGAAACTTGCAATCCTAATGATGCTATAGCAGCTCATAACTGGGAAACTTTAAGAGGATGGAGTTTCTTAGATTTAGCGGTTTATGGAAGATATAATAGGCTTTTCTGGAGTTATTTAGAGGATAGAGAATTAACACCTGTAATTTTAGAAGGAGATATGGATATATTAAAGAGTGGAAATCCAGACTTTATTGCAATGAATTATTATTCTACAGCAACTATTGCAGAGAGTAAGGGTGATTCTTCTGATGTATCTCCAAGAGCTGGTGATCAGCAAATAATGTTAGGAGAGCCAGGGGTTTATAGAGCTGCTGAAAATCCTTATGTTGATAAATCTAAATATGGGTGGGTAGTAGATCCAGTAGGTTTAAGAATGACATTAAGAAAAGTTTCGGAAAGATATAATTTACCTATATTAATCACTGAAAATGGATATGGAGATAAGGATGTATTAGAAGAAAATGATGTGATTAATGATGATGATAGAATAGATTTTATAAGAAATCATTTAGAACAATTACAATTAGCAATAGCTGATGGAGTTGAAATGCTTGGATATTGTCCATGGTCAGCAATTGACGTTGTAAGTACCCATCAAGGTTATGGAAAGAGGTATGGATTTATATATGTAAATAGAGGTGAATTTGACTTAAAAGATTTAAGAAGGATAAAGAAAAAGAGCTTCTATTGGTATAAAAATGTTATTGAAAGTAATGGAAAAAACCTTTAATATATTAACATAAATGGTATATTAAAGGTTGATAATACTATAAGTTATTTATTGCCTAAGGTAAGGATGAGGATAGTATGGAAATAGTAAAAGTTATGAATAATAGCCTTGTTTTTGTAAAAAACGATGATAATAATGAAATAATAGTTATGGGTAAAGGTATTGGATTTATGAAAAAGGCTGGAGAATTTATTGATTCCAGCAAGATAGAAAAAATATTTACATTAAAAGATGATGAAGCTAAAAAAAATTATTTTAGAGCTATGGAAGATGTAAGTAGTGAATATGTTGATGTTACAAATGATATAGTTAAATATGCATCAGATATATTAAACTGTAAATTAAATGATAATGTCTTTATATCTCTTATTGATCATATATCATTTGCAATAGAAAGATTTAATAAAAATATAAGTTTGCAAAATAGACTATTATGGGAAGTTAAAAAGTTCTATCCAAATGAATTTAAAGTAGGTATTTATGCAGTAAATAAAATAAATGATGTTTTAGGGGTGAAGCTTCCAGAGGAAGAGGCTGGAAATATAGCATTTCATATTGTAAATGCACAGACAGAAAATTCAGAAATGGAAAATACCATTTTAATGATTAAAATGATGAAAGATATTTTAAATATAATTAAGTATCATTTAGATGTTAAATTAGATAAGGAGTCATTGAATTATTCAAGATTTATAACTCATTTACAATTTTTCTTGCAAAGAGTAATAGAAGGAAAAGTAGCTGATAGTAAAAATAGTTTTATTTTAACACAGGTTGAAAGTCAGTATCCTGAAAAAGTTAATTGTGCTAGAAGTATTAAAAATTATGTTGAGAAGCTTCTAAATATAGAAGTTGGGGATGATGAAATATTATATTTAGCCATGCATATAATAAGAGTTTCTTAAAAGATAAAATATTATTTAAATATGTAAATAGTCCTCTTTATTAAGGGGAAAATTTTTAAGATCCAAGCTTTGAAGCTTGGATCTTTTAGTTAATTAAAGATTTGTAAAATTTAATTTACAGAGAAATAAGTTGGTGTTATAATTTACCTACTAATATTCATAAAAAATTCAGATAATATTCATGTTTAATGCTATATATGAATATTATATCTTGAATTTAGCACAAATAAAATAAATTAAAAGGAGGAGGCGCATGAAAAAGGTTATAGCTATTGCTCTAACATTTATGATTATTTTTTCAAATTTTACTTATAATGTTAGTGCTGCTGTTACTGAAGGTGGAAAAACAGATGTATTAAATTCAGAATATGTTGTTATAGTTAATACAAGCTCAAGTGACAGCCAATCAACTGGGAAAATTATATTTGATGAATCTAATGTTAAATATAATTCAGATTCACAAAAATCCAACTCAGAATCAGAACAATTAAATGAAAATTTAATTACTAGTCAACTAGAAGTAGAAAGCTCTGAGGCGGAAGAAGCTAAAACGCTTCAAGAAATAAAAAGTAAAACCAAAAGACTATAGGAAATAAAACTTATACTGTAATAGGTATAGGTGATAAATCTTATATTTGGATGGAAAACAACTTAAAGTCTTCTTATGATAAAGTTCAGGGCAAGACAGAGTTAGCAGCTAAAGAAATGATAAGAGTATATGAAGGACGTCCTTATGAGATGTTAAATGAGTTAGCAGATAATAATATACCTTATTTAGATGGATCAGGAAAATTATCAATTTTTTTAGAAGTAGCTGATGGTAAGGCAGGATTTTATAATAATGAAAAAGATATAACAGGAATACATATTAATACTAAATCAGATCCAAATAGTTTTTATGAAGGTGGATTTGATAATACAAATGGATTATTAGTACATGAAGGACAACATGCTTTATTTAATATTTTAGCTTGTAAGGGAAATGCTACTCAATCAACTAGTTTACTTTGGTTCAACGAAGGGATGTCTGTAGCTGTTATGGATTATCTTTGGGGCTATTATGATAGTAATGAGTGGTTATCTAAAATAAATAATAGTGTAATTGTTAGAAATGGAACATCGTTAATATATGATTCATATAGAGATAGTACTGTTCAGGATTATTCTATGCAATATTTGTTTGTAAGATATCTTGCTAGTCAAGCAATTAAAAGTACAAGTCCAATGGAGTTTTTTAAACAAATTTATAAAATAGATGCAGCTGGAAAAACTGCTGAAGAATTTATAAATGAGTTAGCTTCTAAGTTTACTAATTTAAATGGAAGAACTTTTAAGGATTTACTTGGAAGTTTCTATGTAGCTGCTTTTTCACAAGAAAAAAGTGGAGAATATAGTTTCTATGGAGATCCTATAATTGAAGAAAAGGTTACTGACTACCCTATTTACGGTGGGGAAAGTGGAAAATCAGTTGCTTTAGAACCAACAAGTGCAATAGTTATAAAAACAAAGGATGGAAAATTTACTGTTCCTAGTGATGCAGGAAATGATATTAAATTCTTTGGAGTAACAAAGGCTTCAGACATATTTAAACCTGCAGAAGGTGATGGGACAAGTAGTAATCCTTACATAATAAAAAACGTACAAGAATTAAATGCTTTAAATAAATATCAAGATGCTTATTTTAAACTTGGAAATAATATAGACATAAATAAAGGAGAATACTTCAGTGCAGATAATTTTTATGGAGTACTTCAAGGAAATGGATATACTATTAGTGGTTTAGATAAGGCATTAGTTAGAAATAACTATGGAACAATTAGCAATCTTAAAATAAATGCTAATTTTAACGGTGAGTATTCAGGATATGCTGGAACAGTTTCAGAATATAATAGAGGTATTATTTCTGATGTTGAAGTATATGGTAACTTTAATGTTTCATTATATACACCGAATCCAATCTTTGCACCTGTGTTTGGTGGAGTAGTAGGTAAAAATGATCCATCTGGTGTGATAGAAAGAACAGCATTTTATGGAAATGCTACAGTATCAATGACTACTAATGATGCAATTATAGGAGGTATTGTTGCACATAATTCAGGACGTGTTAATAATTCTTACTCTAAAGGAAAGATTACAGTATCTCAAAAGAATTTAGGTACTTATAACTTAAAAATGGGAGGAATAATAGGTTATTATCAAAGTTTTGGAGTTGGTGCTAGCTTAAAGAATTCTTATTCTATGGCATCATTAACTTATAAAGATGTTAATAATACTTCAGGACAAATAGGACAACTTATAGGAGCAGCTGGATCTACTCCTTATATATCAGATTCTTATGGATTAGATGATATTGATTCTATAGGTAATGAGCCTGCAAAGACTGAATATAAGAGAACATTAACTCAATTACAAGATAAGAATAACTTCATTAATTGGGACTTTGGTGCTGTTTGGAAGATGGCATTAGATGGTGATAAAACTCCTGTATTTTTAAGTTCAAATGAAAGTAATAATGTTACTGCAAAGTTATCAAAAGATACTTATTTCATAGGAGAAGATTTATCTTTAGTAAATGCAAAAATAAATATTAATGGAACTGAAATTCCATTAGAAAAATATATGTTAAATATATCAGAATTTGATTCAACAACAGAGGGAAACTCAAAGGTTATTAATGGTACTTATAAAGGAAACAACTTTACTGTTACTTATAATGTTAAAAAGCCAACAACTGTTGAGGATTTACAAGTTGTAAATCAAGGTAAGGTAACATATTTTGAAAATGAAATGTATAGTAGTGAAGGTGTTGTTTTAAAAGCAAAGCTTGATGGACAGCAGTATTATACTTATATATATTCAGGATTTACAAGCAACTTATCAAATCCGCTTCAAAGTACAGATAAATCTGTAAAATTAACATATGTTAATAAGGATATTGATATTAATATTAATGTTGTAGGAAAGAAAATTAGTTCTATTACTACCCTTAAGCAACCAGATAAGACTATGTATGCAGAAAGTCAGTTATTAGATTTATCTGGAGCTAGATTCCAAATAACATATAATGATGGAAGTAAATCAGAGATATTTGGAGCAAAGGAATTCTCAAAATATAACTTATATGTTGCTCAAGCCAATGCTAATGGATCTAATGTAGAAACTGTTGATTTAAATAAACAATTAACAGTTAAAGATAATGATGGTAAGACATTATATTTATATTATGATTCATTCTTACCAGGGCAATCAGGAGCAATTTTTACAGAGATATGTAAGATTAGTATAAATACAAAAATTGCAATGAAAGATAAGACTTTTAGAGCTGTTGTAGGTAGAGATGAGCATTTAATGTCTGACACATTATTATATGCAAATTATGATGTTACAACTACTGTAAAATCAGGTTCATTACCAGAAGGTATAAAGGCAATTTCTGTACCTGATAAGACTAGGAATAATTTATTTATATTCCAAGGTAAAGCAATGAAGCTTGGAACATACGTAATAACATATACAATAACAAGGGATAATGGTGATTCAACAGATGTTACATTTACTTTTAGTGTAGAAAATATATCTAATGAGCCATTATTAGAAGCATTAACTTTAGAAAAAGTTAATAATAGTGACTTAACTACTGATATTGAAGGGATAATAGATAATATAAATAATACTATTGTATTTACTGTTCCTTATGGAACTGATATTACTAACTTAAAACCTACACCAACTTATTATAAAGGTTCAACATTAGAGCCAGATCGTTGGAATGGTGCAGCTTTTGACTTCTCAAAGGGATCTGTTCCTTATAAGGTTACAGCAGAGGATGGTGTCACTACAAAAACATATGAAGTTAGTGTTGTTGTATTACCAGAAACAATTGTTGTTCAAGAAGTAAAAGTATCACCTGATACAATTGAAATAGAACAAGGAAAATCACATCAGTTTAAATCAACTGTAGTTGTAAATGGAGCTGAAGATGCATCTCAAACTGTTACTTGGACAGTTGAAGGAAACAACAGTATTGACACTACTATAAATAGTAATGGTGAACTTACTGTTGGAGCTAATGAAACAAGTAATATATTAACAGTAAAAGCTACTTCTAATGTAGATCCGACAAAGAGTGGTACAGCAACTGTAAATGTAAAAGAAATTACAAAACCAACACTTGATAAGGTAGAGGGATTAAAATGGGATGGTAAAGTTGCAAGATGGGATATCGTTAATAATGCAACAAGCTATGAAGTTATTATATTAAGAGATAATGTTGTAATTGCTAAAAGGGAAACAACAAATAATTGCTATGATTTATCTGAATTCCTAAATGAAGGTGGAAAATATTCATTTAGAGTTATAGCTAAGGCTGATGGATATAATAGTAGTGTAGATACAGATGTTAGTGAAGAAAATAACATTATAAAAAATTCAGTACCAGAAATAATTGCTTATGATAAGGAATTAAAGGTTGGTCAAAATTTTGATGAGAATGCTGATGTAACAGCTAATGATAAAGAAGATGGGGATATAACTGATAGGATATTAGTTATAGAAAATACGGTTGATGTAAATAAAGTAGGAGAATATAGAGTTGTATATGAAGTAACTGATAATGGTGGTGCAACAGTTAGAAAAACAATTACTGTAAAAGTAGTAAGTAATGATAAACCAGTAATATCAGGGGCAGAAGATATAACAATAGAATTCGGAAGTGAATTTGATAAGTATGCAGGAGTAACAGCAACAGATACTGAAGATAAGGATATAACAAGTAAGATTGTAGTTACAGGAGAAGTAGATGTTAATGTTGCAAGTGTATATGAACTTAAATATTCAGTAACAGATTTAGATGGAAATACTACTACTGTAATAAGAAAAGTTACAGTTAAGGCTAAGTCAGAAGAGAAACCAGAAGTACCAGAGGAAAAACCAGAAGTACCAGAGGAAAAACCAGAGGTACCAGAAGAAAAGCCGGAAGTTCCAGAAGAAAAGCCGGAAGTGCCAGAAGAGAAGCCAGAAGTACCGGAAGAAAAACCAGAGGTACCAGAGGAAAAACCAGAGGTACCAGAGGAAAAACCAGAGATACCAGAGGAAAAACCAGAGGAAAAACCTGAAGTACCAGGTGAAACACCAGGTACACCAAATGAAAAACCACAGGTAGTTATACCTGAAGGGACAACAGGAAATAATAATCTTAGTGATAAGCTACCTCAAACTGGAGGAGGTTATTCTGTAATAGGTGCATTAATGGGAATGGTTATGACTATAGGTGGAGCATTCATATATGGTGGTAAGAAAAAATAGAATATATTATTAAATTCTCTATTACATCAAAGATACGGCTGGTCCAGTAAATTTTCAGTGACAAGCTTTTGATAGTATCTTAAATAATAAATTTATTTTTAAAGCCAAACTTTATGTACAAGCATAAAGTTTGGCTATATTTTTTGAAATAAAATTATATTCTTTTAAGTATATGTTTCTCTTAAAACATTATTTTTAAATATCACATAAACTGTGAAATACTATTTAAGTAATAGATTATTTTAATTCAGGCCATAATCCCTTATTAGCTTCATATAATTCATCTAATACCTTTTTACCAACAGTATAATTAGGAATTGTTTTATTAAGCATCACAGCTTCTAAAGCTTTTTGGTAAGAGCCAGACAATGCTGCATCAACTGTCAATTTTTCATATGCTTTTTGCATTTCCATTAAGCCCTTTTGGAAAGATGGAATTTCACCAATATTGATAGTTTCAGCTCCCATTGAACCAATATAAGCTGGAGTTTCAACAACTGCCTCTGAATCAAAATTAGATATTGCACCATGATTCTTTTTATTAACTATAAATCTCTCTCTAGTATTATGAATAATTGCATAAGCAATATCCACAATATAATTACCATGAACCCCTGCATGTAATGAAGAATCTTTAGCAGAGCCTTCTGCAATCACTCGACGACATTCATCATAAATACGTTTTTCCCTACCTTGCATTACATAATCTCCAAGAGTAAAGGAAGGATCATCATGAGCCACCATTTCATCTGGAGTTAAATAATATTGTAAGTAACAATTAGGGAAATACTCTGGAAAACGCTTAAATAAACTAATCATTTGTTTATAAGTATCAACCCAATATTGATCTCCAACAGTTTCATCATTTGACATTAAAAGTGTATCAATTTTGCCCGAAAGAACATCTTCACGTAATTGTGGTAATAAATCAACACCATTTTCATCATAGACATTGCTCCACCAACCAAAATGATTTAGTCCAAAGTATTTAAATGTTAAATCATGGTGCTCCTTATTAAAGTACTTTGCAATAGCTCCTTCAATTGAAATTGGCATATCACAAATGCATAAAACATTAGCTTCAGGGAACTCTCTATAAATTGCTTCTGATAAAATAGCCTCTGGATTTGTATAGTTTAAAATCCAAGCTTTAGGACAAATTTCTTTTACCTTTTTTATGATTTCTAGAACAGCTGGTATTACCCTCATAGCAAATGAGAATCCACCTAAGCCACAAGTTTCTTGACCAACAACACCATTATTTAAACAAATTTTTTCATCAATAGCTCTTTGTTTATTCAAGCCTGGACGAATTTGCATAAATAAGAAATCAGCATCTTTTAAAGCTTCATCAATATTAGTTGTATAAGTAACATTTACTTTAGAGCCTAATTCTTTATAATACATTTTTGTATATTGTCCAAGCAGATAAACTCTTTCCTCATCAATATCATATAAAACTAAATCAGTTAAGTTTAACTCTTCTGCACGCTTTCTTAAAACTTCTAAAATACCAGGTGATTGAGTAGAACCCCCACCAACCATTACAAATTTATTACCCATTTTATCTTTTCCTCCAATTTATTAAAAATCATATTTTGCTTTATTTATTTTTCTTAAGATATTCTATATAAGCTTCAACTTTTTCACGTTCTTGTTCCACACCAATACCAATGATTATTTGTATATGTTTACCTTTATCAACAATTCCAGAAGCTTTTACTTTTTCTTTTAATATTTTAATATTAACTTTACTTTCATCTTTTACATCAACACGTAATCTTGTATAGCAATTAATTATATTTTCAATATTGTCAGCACCACCTAAGCCAGCAACGATATTTTGAATTTGTGGCTCAAACTCTGAATCAGAATCACTTACAATAGAATCAACGACTGGATCACTTGCATCTTCATCTTTTTCACGGCCTAATGTTGGAATATTTAATTTTATGATTAATTTTTTAAATACAAAATATTCTAAAGCAGCTGTTACAATAAAGATTACTGGAATCTAATATTGATGTCCTAAACGTGCTGGAAAGGCAAAACTATTGATAAACATATTTATTCCTGTATCAAACTGTATATTAATACCTATTAAGTTTGTAATGAATAAGCTAAATCCATATACTACAGCATGTGCAAGCCATAAAAGTGGTGATAAGAACAAGAATAAAAATTCTAGTGGTTCAGTAACACCTGCCAAGAAAGCTGTAACTACAGTAGGAATTAAAATTGAAGCAACTTTTTTCTTGTTTTCTGGACGTGCTGTTTTCCAAAGTGCAAAAGCAATACCTATTGGTAAAGAAATTGAACCAAAGTTTGATAAATAACCTATAGATGGATGCATCGTTGTGATTTGACTTACATTTCCTAACTCTGCTAACCAAATATTGAATGCACCGTTATATACTTGACCTGCAATTTCTGCAGTACCACCAAGTGGAGTATAAAAAATTGGCATCCATAAGAAATGGTGTAAGCCTAAAGGTAAAAGTAAACGATTTAAGAAACCATAGAAGAAAAATCCTACTGATCCTGCTGTTGTAGTTGCTTTTACAACTGCTTCAACAACTGAATTAACTATTGGCCAAGCATAAGTAAGTCCTATTGCAAATAGAATTGTTGCAAATACAATAAGTATATAAACAGACTTTGTACCTGCGTATGGAGACAAGTACCTATGTAGTTTAATATCACCGAATTTATTGACCATCCAGCCGACGAACACACCTAAAGAAATACCTAGGAAAACTCCCATATCAGTTACTTGAACACCAAATACCATTCCTTGTCCAGTACCATAAAGTCCTTGTTCACCAGCAACAGCCAAGCGATCTGTAATTGTTAACCAAGAATTATTGGCGTATAAAAAGATTAAAAACGTAATAATTCCTAAAATTGCAGCATCTGTTTTATATTTTGGTTTTGCTAAAGCAGTAGCAATTCCTACACAAAATATAGCGCTTAGTTGACCAATCATCCCTCCAGATAAAATATTAAAGATAAAATCTCCAATCTTTTTTGTGAAGTCTGGCATTATGTCTAATTTCAAAATTGCACAAACTGATAAAATCATTCCAGTCACTGCCATAAACATTACTGGCTGAATAATTGCTTTTGAAAAAACACTGGCTGATTTAATAAACTTATCTTTCATATATGTCTCTCCCTTTTAATAATTTTAATTTAATTATTACAACTTTAAAAAAGTTTTTATCCAATAAATATTTATAGATTTTTGTAATTACATGTCACAATTTGATTACATTCAAATAGTTGCTTCATTTGTGAGTCACATAAAATTGATACTTCCTTAATACGTTGAACATTGAATGAAGAATTGAAATATAGGCCTTCATCTACATAAGCAGGATGAACCATAAGTTCTGTTATTTCATTATCTTTAACTTGATCAAGTACTGCTTGAATTTCCTCAAAACATTTTATTCTGTTTTCTTCAAAAGATATTGTTAAATCTCGGATAGCTGAATGATTCATCAAATCTAGAAAACCAGTAATGCCTTTTTGAGCAGGTAGTTCTACATTTTCTTCTAATCCAAAGATATTTCGAAAACACAAATTATATTTATCTGCAATTCTTTTTGTTATATTCAAGTTTTCAGGAAAGGCATGAACATGATGATGACTATCCAAATGGGTCAATTTAAGCCCGTGATCCATTAAATAATCGATTTGATAAGACCATTCTTGAAAAATTTCTTCATCACACATTTCATTACGATGTTTTTTATATTCAGTTAAATTATAAAAATCTCCATTTTCATTTATTAGTGAAGCAGCTTTAGTTAAAGGTTTTCCACAAGTTAAAGCAAGGTGACCACCTACTCCAAGGTCTGGGTTTTCCTTAGCAAGCATAATAGCTTCATCACATCCAGGCATATTAGCCATTAAAGTCGTCGAGGTTAGAATACCTTTTTTATGAGATTTGATAATTCCTAGATTGACTGCTGAAGAGTAGCCAAAATCATCAGCATTTATAATTACTTTTTTCATAATCTCCCTCCTTCATTAAATACGTTTTCTTAGTTATATGACCATTACCTTTTTAACTTTAGTAAATACAATAAGTTTAACTAGAAATAATTATCACAATTGCAATTGCTTTCTTTATGTTAATAGTATATTATATTAAAAAGGCCTAAACAATGCATTTACACTAGTATGGTTACGTTTTCGCTTTTTGAATATACTTTCACAGGAGTGTGAGATAATGACCAAAATTTATTATTTAAATCGCTTATTTCCTAAAAATAATTTTCGAAATGAAGATGAAAAGATAATCCAGAGCATTATTGAAGCAGTTAAAAATAAATCTGTAATTGATATTCGTACTATTGCACAAATGAATTATACTTCTCAATCTTCAATTAGTAGGTTAGCAAAGAGGGCAGGATTTAATAATTTTAAGGAACTAATTTTTTTTCTTTCAAATGAATTCTCATATAAATCTACAAATCAATTAGAAACATTACCTTTTGTGATGGTAAACAAAGAGTGGGATCAAATAGATGACTATTTTAATAATGCTTTTTCAAGTAAAAAAATATATTTGTTTGGAGAAGGATTTTGCCAAATGTTAGTTAATTATACTTATCGTAAATTATTATTGAAAAAGATTTATGCTATTGATTTAAATGGAGTGGAAATTAGTTTGGTTTCAGATAAAACACCTTACACATTAATTACATTTTCTCAATCTGGTGAAAATAAAAATGGTTTGATAAAAATGGAAGAGTGTAAGCAGTATGGGGGGAAGGTTATTGCTTTCACAGCTACAGAAAATAGTAGCTATACGGTGAAAAGTGACCTTGCTTTCATTGTAGAAAATGGATCTACTGGTATAGATCATGAAAATAAGAATTTAAACTATTTTTTTGGGAATTCTTTAAATTTGATGGAGTATCTTATTAATCGTTATTCAGAAACAATCTCAAATAACTTATAAAAATAAATGTAAAGTACTAATTTTTAAAGCCAAGCTTTATATATAAATCAACTCCTTATTAATGGTAATATCTTATCTATATTATACTATTTTGTTCATATAAAGTAACTTTAATTTGTTTAAAAAGCTTTAAGTTTTGATATCTAATTACTATTGATTTTTATTTATAATATATAGATGTATGGCAATACATTTTATATACTCTAAGTTTACTGAATTATTTTTATATTTAGCTTTGTTTTAAAATAATGTTGAAATAAGTATAACATAAAAGGATGTCCATCGGACATCCTTTTAAATCGCAATATTTTAATATTATGACCTTATATTTATAAGTAATTTCTTTATTTCATTATTAGTTAGTATGGATTGTTCTTGCTCTTGTTCAATGACTTCAAACATTGCTTCTTCTTGATTTTTCACATGACTAAAAGATGCATCCTTGGCTAATATTACATTAAAATCTCTCTCATAGGCATCAACTGCTGTTCTCCCAACGCATCCATGAGTAAAAACCCCGCATAAAATCAAAGTGTCCACATTTTGTTCTCTTAACTTTTCTTCAAAGTTAGTTCTTATAAATGTGCTTTGTCTTGTCTTTATAAGAACTTCTTGTGAATTATCAAACTTTATTTGAGGTAATAATTCTGCTTCCTTACTACCTTCAAGTAATACAGCAATATCATGTTTCTTCATAACAATGTTCCAAGTAGACCTATCGCTTTTATGTATAGTTAAAACCTGATATATTGGAATTTCTTTCTCACTCGCAATATCTATAAGTTCATTGATTGATGAAATAAGTTTTGGTAACCTTACTCTTCTTTCCTCGCTTCTAAAAAACCAATTTTGCATATCAATTATTACTAATGCTGGTCTCAAATTAATCCCTCCTCAAATTTATACTTAAAATTTATATAATAGTTTGCACATTATCATTGTTGAACAATATAATACGATTGTTAATCAATCATTATATTTACTATACACTAAAATAAGTTAAATAAAAATATCAATTTATTTTTCCTGTCCTCGACATAGATGAGCATATCCGCTACTACAAGAAAAATCACTCCATTATAAGACATATCTAACTCTTTCAATACAAAAATAAGAAAGATAATCTCGAACACATTCCACAGTAAAACCTTCTCTTTGCCCTCGGCCTCATTTTTTCTCTTGTAATAAATAATCCCACATAAAAAAAAGAGAGAAAATACTACCATAATGATTCTTTGTTCCGGTCTTTCCGGCATCACCTTAAGCGTTCCAATAAATTTTTGTGCTTCCTGGGCCGCCGCCACCCTGTACTGTGTCAATACGATGGTAAAAGTAAGAAAGAGAACAATAATCACATTAAGCAATACCATCATCGTAAAACACTGGTGCTGATATCCTGCTGCGTCCTTTCTTTTTTCCATTGATATTCCTCCTTCCTCTTACTGCCATCCTGACAGGCTATAATCATTTATATTGTCTTTTGTAATAAGGGAAACAGGAACAATGCACTGCTTTTCAGTTTTCTTTCCATCAAGAATTTTGTAAAGCATTT
>OLPD01000946.1_pt1 | contig 17153 bp, 8 predicted proteins | sample 1672111 | NCBI WGS metagenome assembly OLPD01 (sample SAMEA3136646, study PRJEB25190) | human gut metagenome
ATATGCTTATCGTTGATATCTACACCCTGGAGACGGGATACTCTCTGTACTTCCTGGATCATATAATCCTGTACTGCACGCAGTCCTTTGATTCTCAGGATATCGTGCGGATTAACACTACCTTCCGTCAGCTCGTCTCCGGCCTCCAGCTGCACACCGTCCTGAATCTTGATTCTGGAACCGTACGGAATCAGGTATGCCTTGGATTCTCCTGTCTCATTGTTGGTGACAATAATCTCACGCTTCTTCTTTGTATCGTTGATCGTTGCGGTTCCCGCAAACTCTGTGATAATTGCAAGTCCCTTCGGCTTTCTTGCCTCGAAAAGCTCCTCGACACGAGGAAGACCCTGCGTGATATCGTCACCGGCAACTCCACCCGTATGGAAAGTACGCATCGTAAGCTGTGTACCAGGCTCACCGATAGACTGTGCGGCGATGATTCCGACCGCCTCTCCAACCTGGACTGGTTCACCTGTTGCCATGTTTGCTCCGTAACACTTCGCACAGACGCCAAGATGAGATTTACAGGTCAGGATCGTACGGATCTTCACCTTCTTGATTTCGCCGCCGTTTTCATCCACACCTTTTGTGACGATCGCCGCCGCACGCTTCGGTGTAATCATGTGGTTTGCCTTTACAATGACATTGCCATCTTTATCACAAATTGTATTGCAGGAGAAACGACCTGTAATACGTTCCTGAAGACTTTCGATTTCTTCATTTCCATCCATGAATGCATGCAGATACATTCCCGGAATTTCAGCATCTTTGCTTACACAGTCAACCTCACGGATGATCAGATCCTGTGATACATCAACAAGACGTCTTGTCAGGTATCCTGAATCGGCTGTACGAAGGGCAGTATCTGACATACCTTTTCGAGCTCCATGCGCAGACATGAAGTATTCCAGTACGTCCAGACCTTCACGGAAGTTTGACTTGATAGGCAGCTCGATCGTATGACCGGTTGTATCAGCCATAAGTCCACGCATACCTGCAAGCTGTTTGATCTGTTTATCAGATCCACGGGCTCCGGAATCCGCCATCATGAAGATGTTGTTGTATTTATCAAGTCCTGTAAGAAGGGCTTCTGTAAGCTCATCATCTGTTTCTTTCCAGGTCTCTACAACCTCTTTGTAACGCTCTTCTTCTGTAATAAGACCACGCTTGAAGTTACGTGTGATCTTATCAACTGTTGACTGTGCTCTTGCGATCAGTTCCGGTTTCTGTGGCGGTACAGTCATATCTGAAATAGATACAGTCATAGCTGCTCTTGTAGAGAGCTTGTATCCCATTGATTTTACATGGTCAAGTACTTCAGCTGTAGCTGACGCACCATGTGTGTTAATAACTTTTTCAAGAATCTGTTTCAGCTGTTTCTTTCCTACATGGAAATCCACTTCAAGAACCAGTTCATTTCCTTCTTTTTCACGATCAACAAAACCAAGATCCTGCGGAATGATTTCGTTGAAAATGAAACGTCCAAGTGTAGACTCTACTGTACCGGTCTTCTTTGTTCCATCCGGCATCGTCTTTGTCACACGTACTTTGATTCTTGAGTGAAGAGTTACAACTCCGTTTTCATAAGCAAGAATTGCTTCATTCACACTCTTGAATACTTTTCCTTCTCCCTTGGCTCCCGGTCTTTCCTGTGTCAGATAGTAGATACCAAGAACCATATCCTGTGAAGGAACAGCTACCGGACCACCATCAGACGGTTTCAGAAGGTTGTTTGGTGAAAGCAGAAGGAAACGGCACTCAGCCTGAGCTTCTACAGAAAGCGGAAGATGAACCGCCATCTGGTCACCATCGAAATCGGCATTGAATGCGGTACATACCAGTGGATGAAGCTTAATTGCTTTACCTTCTACCAGAATCGGTTCAAATGCCTGGATACCAAGACGGTGAAGTGTAGGAGCACGGTTCAGCATAACCGGATGCTCTTTGATTACATCTTCAAGTACATCCCATACTTCCGGCTGAAGACGCTCTACCATTTTCTTAGCATTCTTAATATTGTGAGCAGCTCCGCTCTCAACAAGTTCTTTCATAACAAACGGCTTGAACAGCTCGATTGCCATTTCTTTCGGAAGACCGCACTGATAGATTTTCAGTTCCGGTCCTACAACGATAACGGAACGTCCTGAGTAGTCAACACGTTTACCAAGAAGGTTCTGACGGAAACGGCCGGATTTACCTTTCAGCATGTCGGACAGAGATTTCAGCGGACGGTTTCCAGGACCGGTTACCGGGCGGCCGCGGCGGCCGTTGTCGATCAGGGCATCAACTGCCTCCTGGAGCATACGTTTCTCGTTGCGCACGATGATATCCGGCGCACCGAGCTCCAGCAGTCTCTTCAGACGGTTGTTACGGTTGATGATACGGCGGTACAGATCATTCAGGTCGGATGTTGCAAAACGTCCTCCGTCAAGCTGTACCATAGGACGCAGATCCGGCGGAATAACCGGAACCGCATCAAGAATCATCCACTCCGGACGGTTTCCGGACTCACGGAATGCCTCAACAACCTCAAGTCTCTTGATGATGCGGGCTCTCTTCTGTCCGGTAGAATCTTTAAGACCTGCCTTTAATTCAGCAGACTCTTTTTCCAGATCGATTGCCATCAGAAGCTCTTTGATGGATTCCGCACCCATACCTGCACGGAAGCTGTTTCCGAACTCCTCTCTGGCATCCTGGTATTCTTTCTCGGTCAGAACCTGTTTGTACTGTAATTTGGTATCGCCTGCATCAAGAACGATGTAGTTTGCGAAATACAGAACCTTTTCCAGAGTTCTCGGAGACAGATCCAGGATCAGTCCCATACGGGACGGAATTCCTTTGAAATACCAGATATGGGATACCGGAGCTGCCAGCTCAATGTGTCCCATACGCTCACGGCGCACACTGGATTTTGTTACTTCTACGCCGCATCGGTCGCAGATTACGCCTTTGTAGCGAATTTTCTTATATTTACCGCAATGGCACTCCCAGTCTTTGCTTGGTCCGAAGATTCTTTCACAGAACAGACCGTCTTTTTCCGGTTTCAGCGTTCTGTAGTTGATGGTCTCCGGTTTTTTTACCTCGCCATGGGACCACTCCCGGATTTTCTCCGGGGAGGCAAGTCCTATTTTGATGGCATCAAAGCTCATCTGGTAATTTTCTTTTTTTGCTGTTTCTGGCATTTGATTACCCCTTTCCTCGCAAAGCGAAGATCTACAAGTTACATGTCATCATCTGAACTTTCATCCAGATCAAGATAAGAGTCTTCTTCTTCATCCTCTTCCACATCTACCATTTCTTCTCCGTCAAACTCTTTCTTGGAGAATCCATAGTCACCAAATCTCTCGTCCTCTCTGTCAGAGTAACGGTCTCCCTCGATGATGTGGTTCAGATTGGTATCACCGTAATCAACTGATTCCATAATTTTAACTTCGGTATTGTCATCACGCAGTACGCGGACATCGAGTGCCAGGGACTGCAGCTCTTTCAACAATACTTTGAAGGATTCCGGAATACCAGGCTCCGGAATATTGTCGCCCTTGATGATGGCTTCGTATGTCTTCACACGGCCAACCACATCGTCAGACTTCACAGTCAGGATCTCCTGCAGCGTGTAGGATGCACCGTACGCCTCAAGAGCCCAAACCTCCATCTCTCCGAAACGCTGTCCACCGAACTGAGCTTTACCACCCAGCGGCTGCTGTGTAACGAGGGAGTATGGGCCGGTAGAACGTGCATGGATCTTATCGTCTACCAGGTGATGCAGTTTCAGGTAATGCATGTGTCCGATGGTGGTTCTTCCATCAAACGGCTCACCGGTACGTCCGTCGCGGAGCTGTACCTTACCGTCTCTTGCGATATCAACGCCCTTCCACAGTTCTCTGTGATCCAGGTGCTCTTCCAAGTACTGATATACTTCCGGAAGCAGAACATCTTTATATTTCTCGGAGAATGCATCCCATTCCATGTTTACATAATCGTTTGCCAGTTCCAGGGTATCCTGAATATCTTTCTCGTTTGCGCCGTCGAAAATCGGGGTGGATACGTTAAATCCAAGCGCTGCTGCTGCAAGGCTCAGGTGGATCTCCAGCACCTGTCCGATGTTCATACGGGACGGCACACCCAGAGGGTTCAGCACGATGTCCAGCGGACGTCCGTTCGGCAGGAACGGCATATCCTCTACAGGAAGTACACGGGAAACGACACCCTTGTTTCCGTGACGACCAGCCATCTTATCGCCGACAGAGATTTTTCTCTTCTGTGCGATGTAGATGCGGACTGCCTGGTTTACTCCAGGAGAAAGTTCGTCGCCGTTTTCACGGGTAAATACTTTGGCGTCCACGATGATACCATACTCACCGTGCGGTACTTTCAGAGAAGTATCACGTACTTCTCTTGCTTTCTCGCCAAAGATGGCACGGAGCAGACGCTCCTCTGCGGTCAGCTCAGTCTCTCCCTTCGGAGTTACTTTTCCGACCAGAATATCACCGGCACGTACCTCTGCACCGATGCGGATGATTCCACGCTCGTCCAGGTCTTTTAAGGCTTCATCGCCGACTCCCGGAACGTCTTTTGTGATCTCTTCCGGTCCAAGCTTGGTGTCACGGGCCTCTGCCTCGTACTCCTCGATGTGGATGGAAGTGTAAACATCATCCTGTACCAGACGCTCGCTTAAGAGTACGGCGTCCTCGTAGTTATATCCTTCCCAGGTCATAAATCCGATCAGCGGGTTTTTACCAAGTGCAAGCTCGCCCTGGTAAGTAGACGGACCGTCTGCGATTACTTCGCCGGCCTCTACATGGTCACCTTTAAATACGATCGGTTTCTGGTTGTAGCAGTTGCTCTGGTTGCTTCGCATGAATTTGGTCAGATGGTAAACATCTTTTGTTCCGTCATCATTGTTCATGCGGATCTCGTTGGAGCAGGAGTAGGAAATGGTTCCTGCTTTCTTTGCAACGACGCAGACACCGGAGTCTACGGCTGCTTTTGCTTCGATACCGGTTCCTACTACAGGAGCATCGGTGATCATCAGCGGTACGGCCTGACGCTGCATGTTGGATCCCATCAGCGCACGGTTCGCATCGTCGTTCTGAAGGAACGGGATCAGCGCCGTAGCAACGGAGAATACCATCTTCGGAGACACGTCCATGTAATCAAACATGTGCGGCTCATAGGACTGGGTCTCATCCAGATAACGTCCGGAAACGTTCTTGTTGAGGAAGTGTCCTTCTGCATCCAGCGGCTCATTTGCCTGTGCTACATGGTAATTATCCTCTTCATCTGCGGTCATGTAGACTACTTCGTCTGTAACACGCGGATTTTTCGGATCTGATTTGTCAATTCTTCTGTATGGAGCCTCAACGAAGCCATACTCGTTGATGCGCGCATACGATGCCAGAGAGTTGATAAGACCGATGTTCGGTCCCTCAGGAGTCTCGATCGGGCACATTCTTCCGTAATGGGAGTAGTGAACGTCTCGAACCTCGAATCCGGCACGGTCACGGGACAGACCGCCAGGTCCAAGGGCGGAAAGACGTCTCTTGTGCGTCAGCTCTCCAAGCGGGTTGTTCTGATCCATGAACTGGGACAGCTGGGAAGATCCGAAGAACTCTTTGATTGCAGCTGTAACCGGTTTGATATTGATCAGGGACTGCGGAGAAATTCCGTCGATGTCCTGTGTTGTCATACGCTCACGTACCACACGCTCCATACGGGACAGACCGATGCGGTACTGGTTCTGAAGCAGCTCACCTACGGCACGGATTCTACGGTTGCCCAGGTGGTCGATATCATCGGCATTTCCTGCGCCGTATTCCAGATGCATGTTGTAGTTGATGGAAGCGAAAATATCTTCCTTTGTGATATGTTTCGGAATCAGGTCGTGGATGTCACGTTTGATCGCCTGTTTGATCTCTTCGATATCGGTATTCTCCTCCAGGATCTTTTCCAGAACCGGATAGTATACTTTCTCGTTGATGCCAAGTTCTTCCTCGTCAACATCTACCCATGCTTTCAGATCTACCATTAAGTTGGAAAGAACTTTTACGTTTCTCTCCTCTGTCTGAATCCATACATACGGTACTGCTGCGTTCTGAATCTTGTCTGCGAGTTCCAGAGTAACGGTGGTGCCTTTTTCTGCAAGGATTTCACCGGTGGACGGATCTACAACATCCTCAGCGAGGATCTGGTTGCGGATACGGCTGCGCAGTGCAAGTTTCTTGTTGAATTTATAACGGCCTACCTTTGCCAGGTCATAGCGACGCGGGTCAAAGAACATGCTCATGATGAGGCTCTCTGCATTTTCTACTGCGAGAGGCTCGCCCGGACGAATTTTCTTGTACAGCTCGAGAAGACCTTCCTGATAGTTGGTGGAAGTATCTTTGGTGAAGCTTGCAAGAATCTTCGGCTCTTCACCGAACAGCTCTACGATCTCTGCATTGGAGCTTACTCCAAGTGCACGGATGAGGACTGTGATCGGAACTTTTCTGGTACGGTCTACGCGGACATAGAAGACGTCGTTGGAATCGGTCTCGTACTCCAGCCATGCTCCACGGTTCGGGATTACGGTACAGGAGAACAGTCTCTTTCCGAGCTTATCATGTGCGATGCCGTAATAAATACCAGGGGAACGTACCAGCTGGCTGACGATTACTCGCTCTGCACCATTGATAACGAATGTTCCTGTTGCTGTCATCAACGGCAGATCACCCATGAAAATTTCGTGCTCTGTGATCTCGTCTTTTTCCTTATTATATAATCTTACTTTTACCTTTAACGGTGCCGCATAAGTAGCGTCACGCTGTTTACACTCTTCGATTGAGTATTTTACGTCATCTTCACACAGTGTAAAGTCTACGAATTCAAGGCTCAGCCGTCCGCCGTAGTCGGAGATTGGTGAAATGTCATCAAAGACTTCCTTGAGTCCGCTTCTCAGGAACCAGTCATAGGAATCCTTCTGGACTTCAATCAAGTTGGGCATTTCCAATACTTCTTTTTGTCTCTGGTAACTCATTCGCATACTTTTTCCGGTAGGTATCGGACGTATTCTGTTTTTCTCCATTGACGTTGTCACCCCTTGTGTTATAATATATTTATTACCGCTCATGCCTGAACAAAAGGTTTTAGGCATATCTTGCCATAATAGTGCATTTTCTAGATTATCATGTTTTTTCAAGTGTGTCAACAAAACAGATTGTATTTTTTTTAGTACAATCTGTTTTTTACTGGTTTTTCCGCCGGGACCCTGTTAGAATAGTACTTTAGATGTGATTGAAAACACTGAATTTTCAGAAAAAAGCCGCCTGTTTGATTTTATTTGTCAAATCAAACAGGCGGCTTTTTTTATTTGTCAAAGCGGATATTCGCAATCCGATCCAGATTCCGCTTATGCCGCATTGAACTGTTCCTTTTAATGCTGAATATTGTCGGTCATCATGTCCATAAAGCTCCATGGCTTCAGAACTTTGTTGATTTCCGCAAAGACTTTATCGTCATAGTTGTGTTTTACTTCGGTCTTTTTATCAAACACCATGGTATCCGCATCCTCTGCTTCTGTTTCCGGCCAGTGCGGGAGTCCCTCGTGATCCGGGGTTCCGTTCTTTGCAAAGGCGAGCAGGGCGCCAAAGATTTCGCTTTCCAGTTTATCACTGACATCCGGGATTCCGCAGATTTCTACGAGATCGCTATTGCCGAAGAAATACGGGATGTCGGAGCAGTGCCATGCCGGTTTGCCGTTCTGGAACGGGAATTCCAGGGCGAAGTTGTAGAGATATGCTTTGCCGCCGCCTTTTGCGAACAGTTTGGCAAGTTTTACGGTAGGCTCACGCATTGCGCGGTCGATCGCAAGAACATCTACACCGTTCTTCTCCGGATATGCTTCTTTGAAAGCGTCCAGAACCTTTTCGGCATTGTCTCCATAAACCTTTTTGAGGATTTCCAGAATCTCTTCCGCTGTCAGTTTGTTCTTATCATAAGCTGCTGGTGCAAACGTTGCGAACTCGCCGTATACGGTTCCGATCATCATCGGAATCTGATGTGCATGCTCACGGAAGCCTGCGTCGAATGGATTTCCGCAGAAGTAATCGCCCTTTTTCGGGCCGCCGCCGATGTAGCCGCCATTCTGTGCGATAGCCGGGGATACCTTTGCATATGCTGCGGCAAGCTGCGGATACGGTACGGTTTCCAGCTGCGCCACATCATCAAAGCCAAGCTCTTTCATCATTGCCGTGACAATCTCTGTTCCGTCTTTTTCTCCTGCGCCGAGCGGATCCCCTTCCATCACACCGCTCATGACAAGGCCTTTCTGGAACAGGCCGTCTGCTGATGGAATCTGCATCAGGTCAATCACCTTCATTCCGCCGCCGGACTGGCCGAAAATGGTTACATTCTCCGGATCGCCGCCGAACAGGGCGATATTGTCATGTACCCACTGCAGGGCTGCTACCATATCGGCGTGGCCTGCGTTTGCGGAGTTTTTGTATTTTTCCCCAAACGGAGACAGATCCAGATATCCTAAAATATTCAGTCTGTGGTTGACAGAAACAAGAATCGAATCACCTTTCTTTGCGATGCTGACGCCGTCATACGCAACCTGCTCAATGGAAGATCCCGCTGCGTATCCACCGCCGTGGAACCATACGAGAACCGGTTTTTTGGCTTCCGGATCGAGTTTGTTTGTCCAGATATTTAAGGACTGGCAGTGCTCATCCTGCGGCCAGTAGCGGTGCGGAACCATAAGCTCGCCGTTCGGTGTATCCTGATTCTGGAGCGGGCATACAAAACCATAGTTTGTTGCGTCTTTTACGCCATTCCATTTGGACGGAACCGGCATCTGGAAACGGTCTGCGTATGCATACGGAATTCCTTTGTAAATGTAAACACCGTCATAAAAATAACCTTTTAAATCGCCGGATGTGGTATGCAGCACCGGCACGCCATCGTAATCAAATATTTTCCCCATTTTGAAATACCTCTTTTCTGTAGAATTTAGCATTTATGTTGTTTTCAGTATAAACAATATTTTCGTCCTTTTCTACTCGAATTACCGCAAGATCTTCTTATATTGTTGCTTTTTTTCCACTCTTTCTCTGTATTCTCCCACCGCGAGTGCAATTTTTGAAGATTTTACAGAATCTGCTCCACCTCAATCAGCGCCGTCTCGTGCGGCTCCAGGCGTTCCTGCACCGTGAGACTGCCTTCCGGGTCGGTTTCCTGCTCCCAGACACGGTATTCCGGGTCCGCACTGTGGCACAGCATCGCGCGCTCCATCCGGTTCATCCGCTCCGGAGCTCCCATCCGCACCCACGCATCGTAGCTGCTGCCGTGCTCTTTCGTCACTTTATACAGCCGCAGGCAATATTTTCCCGGTTCCAGTCCGGTCAGCTTCACTGAAAAGGTCCGGATTTCCCCCATATTGAATACGCGGTAACGGTCCGTGCGGGAAATATTCACGGCATGGCGGTAGCGGTACAGCATATCGTAGTGAACATAGTTGTACAGGTAAATCTGGCTTTGGTTTTTCTCCGGCTCCGTGCTGATAAAATAGCCGTCCCCACGCTTCACCAGACGAGATCCCATTCTGCCGAGCAGCCGCAGCGCAGTGCAGACCGCCTTTGGAATGCCGTTCATCGTGAACAGCCCAAAACCTCCATGATACGTTTCCCGCGCCGGAAATACTTCATCCAAACGGTCATTGACCGAGAAATACGCAATTCCCTGCAGCGCCTCTTCATTTTCCAGAAGATTTTTAAACAGCCATGCCGCTTTATAACAGGTATCGTTGCACAGATCCCTCTGCCAGATGTTGCTGCTGCACTCATCCACCAGAACCGGCAGTGCACCAAGCCCAGCCTTCTGCAGCAGACCTTTTACCTTCTCCCCGCGGTTCCGCAGAAAATCCGGGTCGCGGCTCACAATCATATTGATGCTCTCGTTGTTCTGGATCAGATTCATTTTCTCCTCTTCCTCTCCATAGATCACCGTGCCAAACGAGCGGAATGCAAAAATTTCCGGCACACATTCCTTTTCCTTCATAGTTTCGATAAAGGCTTTGAGATGTTCCTCCGGTCCAAGGCCAAAAGAAAGACATGTTACAAGATCCGGGCTCACACGTTTCATCTCCTCGTACGATGCTTTCCACGTCCCAAAGAACTCATCTCCTCCATCAATCGTGAGCACGTCTCCGCTGATCCACGGGTTGAAAATCCAGCGCCGCATCTGGTTGATTCCATACCGTTCCCTTAGATGTTCCATCAGGTTTTTAATCAACATGCGCCACTCAGCCAGATCTCGCGGAGAGCTGCTTAGCGCCGGACGCATCGTTCTTCCCGGGTCTGTTTTTGCCAGTAGCAACGGCATATGGCCGAATTCCAGCAACGGCTTCGCTCCCGTGGAAAGGATGAAATCGATCACCTCATCAATATAGTTCCAGCAGAACTGAATCTCGCCCCACATATTCCGCCGAAATACGCACATATCATCATCAAGAATTCCTTTTACGCGGATCAGCTCATAGCCGAGCTCCTGCACCAGCTGTTCCAGCTCATCCTGCACCTCGCGGTTCAGCACGCTTGCCGCATAGCCAGCATTGATCACGCGCTTCCAGTGGCCTGCCACTCTTGGTTTCCGTCCGTTTACTGCCACCGTCACGGAAACGGCACTCTCATTTGTCGTCTCAATCTCCTGCTCCGTGACCGCTGCATACTGCAGGAGACTCTGGAAAATATCATGGTCTCCCGCCGCCTCTTCCCGCTCTTTTCCTTTCTTTTCACGCTGTTTTACTGTATATTCCATCTGCTTCCGGTATTCGCTCGGTGTCATACCGCGGTATTTGCGGAATGCGCGGATCATCGCCGTCTCATTGACAAATCCATTGTGATAGGCAATCTCCGTCAGCGTTGCGCCGCTGTGCATTTCCTGTACGGCATGCGCCAGACGCACCTGCGTCACGTACTCCCGAAATGATACACCGAAATACTGCGGAAAGCTCCGTGAAATATAGGCACGGCTCAGATAAAGATGATCCGCCAGATCCTCCAGCGTAATCTCTTCCCGGCAATGCTGCAGAATATAGTCTGATGCCTGCTGAATGCGTTCCCGTCCGCCCCGGCCCTGTTCCACCTTTTCCCCGGATGTAAAGTAAGAAAGCAGATCCTCCAGAAGCGCCGTCACACGGCTTTTCATATAGATCGGTTGTTCCTCATTATTCTTGTACATCTCAAGAAAGATCCGTGCCATATCCCGCCGGATCAAGTCAAATTTTTCCTGCTGATCTTCCATATAAAAAAACGACTGACATTTGACTTCACATTTCAGCAGCTTAATGTGAAATGAAGCAATCGTCTCCGCTGAAACGCAGAGCGACAGGGCAAGTCCGTCTTCGTCCAGATCCAGGTCACAGATCTGAAACCGGTTGATCGCAAAGATAGATCCCATCGGGAGATTGTGAACTTCCCCGTCCTCGTAGCTGACTCTTCCCCTCCCACGAAGCAGAAATAAAAGTTCAAAATCCGGATTCCACAGTTCCCGTTTCTTCTCCGGCCGGAGTAGCCGAAAACGGAATCCCGGCATTTCCTGTTTTGTTCCTCTCATCATTATGTCTTCGTCTCTGTTGTCTCTTTCCATTCCACACCTCATAATAGATTTTTTTTCTGTTGTATTGTACCACAAAAAAGATCCCACAAAAAGATCTTCTCCTTTTGTGGGACCGATTTTTCGGTTTTTGTTTTAGTTTTTGCAATTATTCCTTCACCTTCAGCACCAGACACTGATACGGCTGCAGACGGATCGTTTCCTCGCCTGCCGCGCAGGTGTCATAGTTATTCAGAAGTACTTCTTCGATTGTATCTGTAAATGGCAATGTAATGCCATCCGCAAGAGAAGTAGTAAGGATCAGAATATTATTCTTCTCATCCTTCCTGCGGTACGCCAGAACACCGCTTACCGTCTCGTATTCCGGAATCAGCATTCCGTAGAGGAAGGTTTCTTCCAGATCTTCACGTCGTCTTACTGCCACCATTTTGCGGTAAAACCACAGCAGGGAATCAGGATCTTTTTCCTCGGCCTCATAGTTCAGTTCCGTATAGTTTTTATTCACCGGGAACCACGGTGTACCTGTTGTGAATCCCGCCTCAGCAGATGCATCCCACTGCATCGGAGTTCTGCTGTGCTCGCGGCTCTCGCGGTTGATCTGCTCGAGCGCTTCCGCATCCGTTTTTCCTTCGGCAATCAGGCGGTCGTAAATAGCAAAGGTCGGTTTATCGACAAATCCCTGAATGGACTGTTTCGGGTCGTCGCGCATGCCGATTTCCTGTCCCTGATACAGGAACACAATACCCGGCAGGAAGAAATTGGTGACCGGAAGCATCTTTTCGCTGTAGCGGTTCTGGTCCTCCGGCATCAGGAACCGGTCGATGCTGCGCGGTTTGTCATGATTTTCAAGAAAATTGCAGAGCATGCCGCGGCCATCCACGATTTTCTGCGCCGCAAAAAGCTGATCGCGATAATCGTCAAACAACGCCACGGTATTGCCCCATTTCGGGTTACGCACATTGTCGAGGGTGTGACAAAAATCGAAAACGGACGAGAAACTGCCGTTTTCCCCGATCACATCCTCCACATCCTCCGGTCCCATGTGATCGTACTCTCCGATCGTCAGCGCATCGGTCGGCGCAAAGGTGCGCTCCTTCATTTCACACAAGATATCAGCAAGACCGTCTACATTGTTGAAATACTCGAACGCCATATTGTACTCGTCCGGTCCATCCGGCGGAAGGTTGGTGTACTGATAATTCTTTTTCAGATGGCTGATCGCATCAAGACGGAATCCGCCAAGTCCCAGATCCATCCATTTTAAAATCATCTCATAAATTTCTTCCCGCAATTCCGGATTCTCCCAATTGAGATCCGGCTGCTCTTTTGTGAAGATGTGGAGGTAATACAGGTTATCATATCCCGGTACTTTCTCCCATGCGCTGCCGCCAAAAATCGACCGCCAGTTGTTCGGCTCTTTGCCGTCTTTTCCTTCCCGGAACACATAATACTTTCCGTACTTTCCAAACGGATCTTGGAGTGCCGCCCGAAACCACGCATGCCGGTCAGAGGAATGATTCACGACAAGATCCATCAGAATGCGGATGCCGCGTTTTTTTGCCTCCTCGATCAGCTCCTTCATGTCCTCCATCGTTCCAAACGACGGGTCGATATCCATGTAATCGGAAATATCGTATCCGTTATCCACCATTGGGGATGCAAACACCGGGCAGAGCCAGATGACATTGGCTCCCAGCTTTTCTATTTTGTCAAGATGACGGATCACGCCTTTCAGATCTCCGATTCCGTCCCCGTTAGTATCCTGAAAACTCTTCGGATAAATCTGGTATCCAACCGTTTTGTGCCACCACTTTTTCTCCATTGCTTTTCTCCTGTTCATTTTGTTTTTATAATGCGGGCCGTTCTTTAGGTTTACCGCAAAACCTATAGTGTTTTCACTATATCACAAAAGAATGGATTGTGCTACTTTTTTCTTTTTTATTTTTCCTATGTTCGCCTTACCGTTACGGTTCACTGTTTTTTCATCAGCGGCAAAATCACGCAGGAAGCAGCTTTTCCGCCCATATGAATGGTCTGATGTGCAATTTTATTCTCCGTCTTTTCCGACCACAGCCCTTTCTGATTGCTGTGGACATGGTACTGCGGGAAGTCGGAAGAGGAAATATCTACACGGATGCGGGAACCCTTTGGAATCGTGTATACAATATTCCACATAGTAATCTGTACCTCTGCCACGCTGCCCGCCTCATAGGCTCCGGCCTCCGTTTTTCCCTGCTCCAATGTTGCAATCGAGGAACGAATGTTGTACGCTTTTCCTTCCGGCGTTACCTCCATGATTTTAGCGGTAAATGCCGTATCCTCGCAGTCACTTTCCACGAACAGACGGACGGAAGCTTTTCCGTTCAGCGTGAAAGTTTCTTCCAGCGGTTCTGATACAAAACTCAGGACATCCTCACGATAGTCCGGTTCCGGCTGAAGATGGCTGCCGATCTGCGGCATCGTATGCAGAAGGGCTTCTCCGCCGATACTCTCGACGGGAGTGGCCGGGTCAAACGTGTAGTTCCTCGTTTTTTCCTGTTCCGGCGCGTCTGCCCGCAATGCTTTTTCATCCAGATACAACGTCATGCTTCCCGCACTTCCTTTTTCTCCCAGTCCGTCGGACACGATGTCAATCCACCGGTCCGCTCCGATTTCATAGGCACGGATCCGCTGTGTCGGGATTTCTTTTTGTTTCAGCGTCAGCTCAAACCATTCCAGCATCTTTGGAATTTCTTCATTCTGCGGGTGCAGCACCTCTTTGCCCTCGAGGCAGATCTGGAAAAAGTGGTTCCAGGCGCCGATTTCGAGCCAGCTGTGCTGTTTCGTCTCCTCATTCAGTCGCTCCCACGTTTTTATACTGCTGCCGTGGTGATGATCGTACCAGCCGCTTAAAAAATAAATCGGAACCTTCGTTTTTGATGGAATTTCCCGCAACTGTTTCCACCAGCCCGTCTGCCAGAGTGCCGCATCCGGGCTCGGGCTTGTGATGTATTCGCGGTAGGACGGAACACGCTGTCCCCACAGCGCCTTGTCCACTTCAATCTGCGGCAGATAACGGCAGCTTTCGCGATAGTCAGCATTCACTGGTTTTTCCGCATTTTCCATCGACCATGCGGTCAGGATATCGTGGCGGAAGCAGCCCTTCTCGTAGGCTGATACAAAACGATCCGTTCCATAGTCCTCCAGAAACATTGCGGCAACTTTCCCCTCCGCGGCATCAGCGAACGCCCAGCCGGTCATGCTTGTGTAGGAATGGCCCCAGTAGCCTAAGATTTCGCACCATGGCTGCTCCACAAGGTAATCCATGGTGTCAATGCCATCGTTCCGCTCATTGATGTTTGGCTCCCATTTTCCTTCCGACTGCTCTCTGCCGCGGCAATACTGGTAGACATACACATAACCTCTGCGCGCCAGCCCCTCACCGTAGGCACGGTGAATACGGTCGTTGCCCGGATAGCAGGTACGAGTCAGGATGACGGGATATTTCTTGTTTTCTCCTGATCCGCCTTCCCTTGGAAAATAATAGATTGTATGCAGCTTCACACCATCGCGCATCTCGATCTGGCTGTCTTTTCTTTCAAATGCTGCACAGCTTTCGGAAACGCCGCTTTTCGCAAATTGTGCTTCTACGCGTTTTACCGCAGCCGTCATAAAATCTTCTGCCATTGCCCTAAACCTCCATTTCCAGCAATGCCATGCCGAGTGTCTTTCCATGTTTGTCCAGCGCCAGCGATCTTGTGACACCGCCGCCGAGTGTCTTGTCGAGGACAAAGTTCAGCGCATGGATTCCGTCCAGTTCGTAGCGGGTTACTTTTCCGTGGCAGATTTCGCGGAAGTATTCTGCTACGCGTGCTTCTGTTACTTTTTCTTTCAGCATTTCATAATTGTTCTCATCATATGGGATCACCGAAATATTGGAGATCTCGCCTTTATCGCCTGTTCTTGCATGTGCAATCTCTTTTAATTTCATCGCCTTATACCTCCCGGAATGTAACTTTTGCTTCTACTGCATCGCGCGGCACAAAAATTGAGCAGACCGAGACAATCTCGGACACCCGTTTCACTGCTCCGCCGCCTCCTGCGGGACCGTTGGTATAGAGAGCCTCCACCTCGTTTGCCAGCAGAACGGCATTTTTCCGGTCTTTCGTTCTGCCTGCGGCGCGGAGACGCACTTCACACGGAGTTCCACTTCCGATCTTCTTGGAAATTGCATCACGATACAGGGAATTGCATCCGATAAAATCAGTACGGTACTCTTCCAGCTCGATGCCTGTCAGTTCAATCCGCTTCTCCAGAATCTCCGCCGCCAGCTCCGCCCGTGCCATACAGTTGCTTCCGCCGTAGGAAATTTCACCCTCACCGATGAAGCAGTCCTTGTAGCCGACACTCACTTTCAAAGTTTCCGGTCTTCCATGCGTTGTCGCATGCTCGGCGCGAACCTGGTTTTCCCCGATCTGCCGGAACGTCACCTTTGAAAAGTCCGCTGTTGCATCCGGGGTCAGATAAGCCTTTGGGTTGTGGATTTCGTAGATCATCTGCTCTTTACAGGTATCCACACTCACCAGTCCGCCACTTCCCTCGACCTTTGTCACGGTAAATGCGCCTGTCTCGTCGATCTCAATGAGCGGAAATCCAAGTTTCCACAGATCCGGCACATCCTTGTAGCCCGGATCCGCAAAATAGCCTCCTGTCACCTGTCCGGCACACTCCAGCAGATGGCCTGCCAGAACCGCCTGTCCCATCTGATCCGGGTTGTCGTCAATGTTCCATCCGAACTCATGTACCAGCGGTCCGATCGTCAGTGCAGGATCGGAAACGCGACCGGTAATGACAAGATTGGCACCCTCTTCCAACGCTTTTGTGATGCCCTCCGCACCCATATAGACATTCGCAGAAATCAGAACATCTTTTTTTTCTTTTAACAGCGTGCCATCCTCCAGCACTTTTTCATTTTCATACTTATCCAGTTCGTCTGTAATATCATCGCCAGTCACACAGGCAATCTTCAATCCACTGACACCCAGTTTTCTGGCAATTTCACACGTCCGTTCTGCAGCAGATACCGGGTTGGCAGCTCCCATATTGGTAATAACTTTTACTTTATTTTTCGCCATCAGCGGGAGAATTTTTTCCATTCGGTAGTCAAGTAGCTGATTGTATCCCTTCGACGGATCTTTCTCTTTGTCCTGCTGCCCGATCGCAACGGTGCGTTCCGCCAGACACTCGAAAATAATGTAGTCCAGATTTCCTTTTTCCATCAGCTCCACTGCCGGCTCAATGCGGTCTCCCGCATAGCCTGCGCCGCTTCCGATTCTGATTTTTTTCATGTTCTATGGCCTCGCTTTCTTTGATCTGAGATCATTGTAATGCGATATCCGGGCAGATACTACAAAAGGGATCGTAATTTCTAAAATTTTAGAAATCATGATCCCTCTTTTATGTGAGTTCTGTTACAGCAAAGACAGAAAATACCACAAAGCCCCAAAGCTGCAGAAATTCCGGCATTTCATTCTCCTTCTGTCTTATTCTTTGATTTTATTGTATAACGTTGCCAGCGAAATTCC
>OLPD01000952.1_pt1 | contig 17062 bp, 4 predicted proteins | sample 1672111 | NCBI WGS metagenome assembly OLPD01 (sample SAMEA3136646, study PRJEB25190) | human gut metagenome
AGTTTTTATATCAACAGTATTTTTTACAACTTCTATTTTAGTTATTTTTCCATCTTCTTTATCACTTGCTGTTACTCCAGTTAATGGATCAAATCTTTCTCCAACCTTTATAACTTTATCTGTAGCATTTATTACTGGAGGCTCATTTACTGTTATTACTATTGTCTTTATAGAGCTTGCTCCATTACTATCTGTTACACTATATGTAACTTCATATTTTCCTGATACATTTATGTTAACTTCATTTTTTATAACTTGTATCTTTTCAGTTATATTTTCATCTTCCTTATCACTTGCTGTTACTCCATCAAGTTCTTTGAATTCTTCTCCTAATTGTATAACTTTATCTTCAGCATTTATTACTGGAATACTATTTATTAAAGATGCTTTAGGGTTTACAACAACTACACTTTGAACTCTAGTTGTTTTATTTCCACTATCTGTAGCACTATATATAACTTTATAAACACCTGCTATCTTTGTATTTACATTGCTCTCAACAACTAATTCTATATCTTCATCTTCATCTTCTACAGTAACATTTTTCTTTGGATCAAAACTATCTCCTACTGTTAAAGTATGATCTGTAACACCTTTTATTACTGGTGCTTTATTCGCTTTTACACTTAATGTTATAGTTTTAACTGTTGTTCTACCATGACTATCACTAGCTGTATATGTTATAGTATATTGAGTATCTTCTTCTGGGTCTAAGTTAAGCTCTTTATTTGACGTAACTTTAACCTCTACTGAATTTCCATTAATATCTATCGCCTTAACTCCAGCCATTAAATCAAAAGCTTCTCCTGCATTTATACTGACATCTTTAAGTTCATTTCCATCCTTAGTAATAGTAGGCCCTTGATCTACTGCATTAACCTTAACTTGTACTTTTAAACTCTCTGATTTACCACCAAAACTATCTGTCGCTGTAATATATAAATCATAGACTCCTTCTTCAGTTCCTTTAAATTCTTTTATAACTTTATCATTTACATCTTTAATTTCTAAAGTTACTTTATCATCTTCTGCATCTTCTATTTGTAACCCTTTTTCTTTTAAATTATCTAATGTTAATTGAAGTGTTTCTCCTTCATTAATTTCTATATAAGAATTTTCATTCATTTTTATACTAGGGTTTGTATTTATAGTTAATTGTGAATTAGCAACACTTACACCTTTAATATACTCTTTATTTGTATTGCTTACATACTTATATTCAGAGTTTTCTCCATTTGTTATATTATACTTTCTTGATTCATTATTAGATGATGCAACTAAATCTAACTCAAAAACTTCAACTTCATTACCATTCTTAGGTATTGAATCTTCAGCTGTTATTAAAACATCTATTGTGTTTGTTTCTTTATTATAAGTATAATCTGTTATTATTTTATCTGAATTATTCTGATTTATTAAATCTTTTATTATAGGAATATTATTTTCCTCTTTTAAAACTACTCCATCTAACTTTAAACTAAATTGAAGAGCTCTCGGAATATCTTCTATATTATCTAAAGATACTTTAACTGTATCAGAGTCTACTTTTTCTACATCTAATATAAAGTTATTTTCTGTACTTTCAGAATTACTGTTTATAACTTTTGGTGCTGCATAAGCTATTGCAGCAGTTGAAGTTACTGCTAATGTATATGCTAAAGCCGTCTTTACAGTTGGCTTTACTTTATTCTTTTTCATAATCTATCTCCTTTCTACTTTAAAAGAGACTATCTCAAAAGAGATAACCTCTTTTAAATCAAAATATTTTTACTATAAATTTATTTTCTATTATTGAATACCTCTTGAATAGTATCGCTACCTACTTCTACAACCTCATCAAAAGAACTTGATAATAATTTTGCTTTTGAATTATTTAATTCTATTGATGGTAATTGGCTTAAATCTTCAGGTAAATCATATAAGAATGTATCACTTACTAGTCTTTGACCTACTGGCGCATTGTTACTATCTAACTTATTATATCTATAAAGTTCAGCCTTTATCTTACTTCCTTCAATACTTCCACTTTCCTTTTGTTGCTCTGGAGTTATCCAGTATATCCAACTTCCCTTAGCAACTTCTCCTAATCCTGCATTATCTGGTAAATTTGCTAATAAAATTACTTGTGCTTCTCTAGCAAAGTTATCATCATTTTCATTTATTACTAAAGGCACATTAAATGCTGGATCACCTTTATATTCACCAGTAACTATTATAGAACCTTTTGGTATAGTTTTTCCTTCTGCATAAGTATAATCTGTCTTTAAAATACCTACACCATTTTCATAAACTTTATTACCATTATCTATACCTATTTCTATGTTGTCTCCAGTTGGACCTAATATATCAATTTCTGCTATAGATATAGTGCTAGCTCCCTTAGCTACTAACTTAACATACTGTGCATCATATGCCCATAACTGAGTATTTAAATTACTTCCCGTTTCATTGAAATAAATTGTATTTTCCTTAGTAGTATCAAACTCTCCTGAATGAGCCTTAGACCACGTGTTTCCATCCTTACTTACCCAAACTTCATATTTACTTATTGGTGAATATGTAATATCTGAAGTTTTACTAAATAAGCTCTTTAATGAGAATTTCTTTGCAGGCGCTTGTCCCGGATTGTATTTTAATCCAACAACAGATTTAGAATTTCCTAAATCAATCGTTACGTATGGATCTCCTGAAACAACTGTACCACTATTATTAGTTGCTTTTGATGCAGTATAAATTGTAGATGGATCATTATCACTTATCTTTTTAATTTCTCCATCTTGAGCTTGTCCATGTCCTGAATGTTCATCATGTACATCATTTTCACTTCTTGTATTAGTATCAAATACCCAATTAGCTTCAGATATACTTCCATCATGATTTACTTTTATGCTACCAATAGTTGTTTCCTCTGTAACATTTAAATCATAATCATAAGCTCTAACTTTATATTTAAATACTCTATTATTTACAGCATCTATAACATCTATATAGTTAGTTAATCCATTTTCTCCATCTTTATCTCTCTCTACAAATCCAACTACTACATCTTTAGTTTCTGTTCCTGTTGCTGTTGTTGTTGCTTCTGTTCTTATTATTTCATAACCTAAAATCTTATCTGAATCTTTTGTTACACTTAATGTTAATGGAACTTCCTTTTGATTTAAATATGATCTATCACTTAATTTATTTCCATTTTCATCAGTACCAAAACTTGCTGTTACTTTAGTATCTGAAGCCATAGTTATTGAACTAATCTCATCCCCTGCTGCTAATCTAAGTCTTCTAGCTTCATCATTTAAATAGTAAATAGCTTTATCTTCTTTTGGATAGTTCTTTCCATCTAAATATGTATTAGTCTTCGGACTAGATACTAATCCCCATTTTTCGAAGAATTCTCTTAAATCTTTTCCTGCAGCATCTGAAGCTCTCATTATAAATGTTTGAGCTGTTGAATCATATCCTGATTCTGAAGAAGCTACTCCATTTATTCTAGTAGCTCTATATAATTTAGCATAGAATGTATCATTTTCTAAATTATTATCTGCATTAATATCTAACATATTATAAGTATAATCATTGTCATATGCTAAATGTAATTGCCAGAACATTCCTAATCTAGCAAGACCATCACTTGCTAATCCTACACTATTAGAAGTTACCTTATCATAAACTTTTTTATATCCTGAGCCTTCTAATCTAGATTCATTTATATCATTAAATGTTTGAGTTATAAGTGCTAGAATATTATTAGTTGTTTCAACATACGTTAAACCTGGTCTATCATGAACATGTCCAATTTCATGAGATATTCCCCATCCAAATAATTGCCCACTTTCAGAATTTGTTAAGTTTCCATTTGAATCAAATTTAAATGGAACACCTGACATAGTACCGGCAATAGAACCATAACCTATACCAACATGGTGTGATGATGCATACATAAATGCCCCTGTAAACATTCTTTGATATTTAATATTAATACGATTTTTAGGTGCTCTATTTTCATTGTAATATTGCTTTTCACTCTTTCCACCAAGAACATCTAATTTCGTATCTGTTATTTTTCCATCTCCATCAAAATCTATTGCTTCTTCAAGTAAACCTTGTTGTGAATAAGAAATCTTCATTAATTGTTCCCAAGCAAGTAATGTATTATAAAGTCTATCTACTTGAGCATCTTCATTTCCTGATAATCCACTTTGTATTCCAGCAAGTACTTGGTCTGCTGCAAGAGAAAGTGTAATTCTCTCTCCTTCTATATCTGTTGCATTTAATATTGAAGTTTCTGGATCATATGTGTAAATGTTATTTACATTATCTTCTATAGTTGCACTAGATGGATATCTATTAGGTAAAGAGTTTACATAAGTTTTTAATTCCCTAATATAAGTTCTTATTTTCTCTTTAACTTCAACTTCTTTAGATTCATCATCTATAATATTATTTACATTTAAATGCGGTATTTGTGTTCCTCCACTTACTCTTACTTTAAATGTGTTACTTTCTGCAAAAGCACTCTTAAGTCCTATATATAGATTTCCACCCTTTTCATAGTTCATATCAAAACCAGTTTCAGGAATTTCTATTTCATTCTTTCCAACACTCAACTCTTTTATTACTTTATAAGCTGTTCCACTTTCAGCATTAAATTGAGTTAATACTAAATTAAACTTTGTATCTTTTCTGTTAGGACTTCCTATATATATATTAACCTTATCTCCAGGTTTTACTGCCACACCTAGGGATTGATAATTATTTGTTTGACCTATAGTATTTTGATCTCCTGTATTATGTATTGTTGAATCTAAAGTTATTATATTATCATTTAATAATAAATCATTTAATAAATCTTGAGCTCTCTGTAGATTTTTCAATATCTCCTCCTGATTTGGATGATATTCAAGATTTATTGGATCAATAGTTTTTGCTCTATTTATAAGATCATCTATCCTTTGCTGAGTTACACCATCATTTAAAGATAATTTTAAATCATCAGCAAATAACTTATCTACATCATCTTCTAAGCTATCATATTCATAGAACTTGATTTCAGATATACTTACTTTACCTGATCCTGATCCAGCATATACAGATATATTTGGCTGTATTTTCTTAGCTGTTATAGGTTCTGATAACTTTAATGTTACTACTTTACCACTTGTACTTAACGAAGCATTTTTATACTCCCATTTTCCTGTTTCTTCATTTAAAAACCCTATATTTCCAGTATATGGCCATGAATCTATATCTAATCTTGTTATTAATCTTATAGTATCAATTGTATATTCTTGATCAAATGTTACTACAGGACCATTTTTACTATAAATAGATGTATCCCAATCATTAAGAGTCCATGCTGTAGAATAATCATTATCTACAACAGCATCAGCATCATCATAGCTTCCTACCTTGAATTCTACTTTCTCTATATGATTAGTTATTTCATTTGTTCCATTTGCTGTATTTATAAGATTATAGTTAGTTGTTACTGGTGGTACTAACTTAGTCGTAGATCCAAGATAAACTTGTGATAATCCACCTGTTCCATGGTGATTTGTTGCTGTCATCATAATTTCATAGCTAGTTGTATCTTCCAATCCTGTTATTGTATATGATGTAGCTCTTATAAGGTCTGAACTATCAGTAGACCCTGCTGGTAAATTAGAAACTCCTGTTGGAATATTATCTTCTAAATTAGAATCTATATATTTTTCACCCTTATCATTTGCTTTTAACCATTCTTTAGTTCCAACTTTTCTATAATATAATTCATAATCCTTTGCTTTTGCATGAGATTTCCATGAAACTTTAAGCTGTTTATATCCACCTTTTACAGTTAATCCCTCTGGACCTTCTGGTGCTGTTTCTGGTATTACTTGAACCTCTATTATAGAGTCAGCCCCAAAACTACTACCATTATCTCCTGTTGCACTTTCACTTAACTTTCCTGTTTTAGAATCCCAAGCTTGTGGTTGATAGTTTTTGTCAACATTATCTGCTTTACCATCTTTATCATTTGAATTATTAGTTAAGTTAGTATTTCCTGTTGCAGTTGCGCTATACCCCTCTTGCTCATCCTTATATCCACTCTTCCACTCACCTGATAATGATTGAATTCTAATTCTATAAATTCCATAAGGCGATACCTTTTCTATTCTTAGAGAATTTTCATTAGTCTTATATCTACTAACTGTATTATTACTTAAGTCCGTAACCTCTATTTCATATCCAGTTACATTTACTTCGTGTTCCCAACCTATAGTCATCGCTTCATTTCCAACTGCAGTTGAACTAGTAAATTTAGTTATAACTGGTATATTCATTTTAGGTTTTGGCATTTCTTTATAAACATTATTTAAAAACTCAACTTTTGCTATTTCAGTTAAATTTTTATTACTTCTACTACCAGTAACTTTTATACTGATTTGGCTTACCGCAACTTGTTTTCCTAAATCTATCTTTATAGTATCCATTTCTTTGCCATCAGCAGTTCTTGTTATAGATTTAGTTACATTAGAATCGTTAAACTTAACAGTTAAGTCTTTTCCATTCTCACCTGCTCCAGGTATAACAATTTCTCCACTAGATGGTGCATTTTCACTTGGAGCCTGTATAGTAATTTCATCAATTGTTGTTGAAGTTCTTGCTTTACCTGATAAATTCATAGGTATTTCTATAGGATTAGCCTCACTTATTTCACTTTTAGATTCTAATGATACTGTAGAATTTTCAGTCTTTAATATATTCTTAATATCTCCAGTTACTGTTACCTTTTCACTATCTACATCTATACTAACATTATCTGGATTTATTATAGGATCTGTATCAACTATAATAGAAGTACCTTTAGTTTTATTAATATTTTGATGAACATAACTTAAATCAGTTATATCTACTTTTCCATCTCTATTTAAATCAAACTTACTCTCTGAAGATTTATCTTTTATAGCACCCTTTAGAATTTCATAATCTTCTTTATTTACTAAGTTATCTGAATTAAAATCTCCTGATATTAAAACTCCTGGATATTTTTCAATTTTATCATCTTCAGTTTTTATTTCCTTTTCCTTAGTTCCCAGCAAAATTCTTTTAGAAGAGTTTTTTATTTCTATATCTTCTATAGTTGTAGTACCATATCCATTTCCTGATATTTCAATTGAATATGTTCCTAAATCAAGATTTTCAAAAGTTAAATGATAGAAATTTAACTCTGTGCTTCCTTCATTTAAAGTATTTCTATTATAACCTAAAGCTTCTAAAGAATATGTTATATCATCAAAATCATTTAATTTTCCACTAGTAACATCTGAACCTAATTTAACAGTAGCACTTTTTCCATCTTTAGTTATTTTTACAGATATATCTGTTTTTTCTGAGTTTACATGCTTTATAGGGCTATCAAAATTAATATCTAATTCTAATTTCCCTGTCACCTTATATTCTTCTGAAACCTCTTGTGATTCATTACCATTTTCATCTTCAGTATCTATTATTTCAATATTCTTATCCGCTTCATTTTCGACAGCTTCTTCATTTATAATATCACCCTGAGAACTTTCATTATTCTCTTTATTGATAGAATCATCAATAATAGATTCACTATTTTCTTGTGATATACCTTCTTGAATATCTGTTTTTTCATCTGCTATTGAATCAGAATTATTATCATCTAAATTCTCTAAAACAACTTCATTTACTTTATCAATTTCTTGACTACTAGTTTTAGTTTCTGCAAATGTAATACCTTGTACTTGACTTGTAATCAAAGCTACTGCTAACATAGCTGATATTTTTCTTCGATTCATTCTTATCCTCCTTTTTATACAAAATCCTACATAAAATATATCATATTTAAGCCGTTTTTTCCAATATCATTAATTTTATTTAACTAAATTTCAAAAAAATATTAATTTAATATAAATTTTAATATTTTTTATTAAACTATTAAGTAAAATATGAATTACTCAGTTATCTTGTAAATGTAAAATGGTAAGACCTATAAACTTATAAGTCTTACCGTTTTTATTATTTAATAATATTACACTTTTTCCAAAATAAACAATAAATAAACAATTATTGGTAGTAAAGGCTTAATAAAAAAATATTGTTTTAACATTAAACATTATATCAGCTATATTAAGTATAAAATTTTAAATTAATTTAAAACGCCCACTTTTCAACCTCAACTGTACCACTTCCACTTAACTTTAATTTAGAATCAATTTTATCATTATAAATTCTAGTAGTGAATACTTCTTCTCCCTCATTTAAAAACACTTCTAAAGAAGAATTATCAGAAAATACTCTTAATGATTTAACATTATTAATTTCAACAGCTCTCATATTTCTTCCATACCCTGATTTTCCTAGTTGTAACTTAAATACCCCATTACTAAATGAAAGATTACAATCTTCTCTTAATTCAATCTTAAATTCATCACACTCTTTAAAATTAAAATTTAATTCAAAAGTATTGCTTTCAAATATATCTAAAGTAGTATCTTTATTTAAAGATACTTCCTCTTTAATTGAGCTACCTTTTCTTAAATTTTCTAATTCAATAATAGGTACTTGATATACCTTACTATCATTTAAAACTAATTCTCTAGGAATTGTTAATTGATGTTGCCAGAAATTATCTATAGTTGGATTTTTATGTTCAACTGCATCAGGCACTCCCATCCATCCTATAACTATTCTTCTACCTTTAGAATCTTCAAAAGTTTGTGGAGCATAGAAATCAAAACCTCTATCTATTTCAACAAATTCTCCAAGTTTAAGTTCTTTCTTATCATTAACAAAGTTTCCTATTGCATATCCACATTGATATACATTGTTATACTTATATCCATCCGCTTCAATACCTTGTGGTGAAAACATTAATACATCCTTATTACCTAGCTTAAATGTATCTGGACATTCCCACATATACCCCATGTTATTTAACTTACCTGCCGGTACTGAGTGGAATTCCCAATTATAAAGATCACTTGACTTATATAATAAAATACAACCTTTATCATCATTAGTTCTAGCACCTAGAACCATATAATAAATTCCATCTTCTTCCCAAACCTTAGGATCCCTAACATGTAAAGACATCTCTTCTGGGAAGTCTGTATTTCTTAAAAGCACCTTCTTTTCTGAAAAGTTTATACCGTCTTTACTAGTTACTAAAATAACATTTTGCTCTCTTCCAGTTAATATATAATCATGTTCTCCTTTATGCTTTACATTCCCTGTATAGAAGAAATATATAGTGTCATCTTTAACAAAAGCTGATCCAGAATATACTCCATCCTTATCTTCAGCTATATCAGGATAAAGAGCTACTCCTTTATCTTCCCAGTTAGCTAAATCTTTAGATACAGCATGTCCCCAAAACTTTAATCCTCCCATTGGTGTTAATGGTGAGTATTGATAGTAACAATGATATTCTCCATTAAATTCACATAATCCATTAGGATCATTTATCCATCCTATAGGAGACATTATATGATATTTATTTCTCCAGTTATCACTATTCACAGCATCTAAATTTTTGTTCATACATTCATTTATTTGCTTATCGAAATCAATTTTTAACATACTTATCTCCCTTGTGCTAAAGCTAAAACTTCCTCTTTCATTGGTAAAGCTCCTATAGCACCTCTTTTACATACTGTTAAAGCTGCTGTTGCATTTGAAAAAGTTAATATTTCCTTTACCTTATCCTCTGGTAAATTAACTAAACTTTCTAAAGTATTATCTCCTTCAGCAACTTGGTATAAAAATGATCCTATAAACGAATCTCCAGCTCCAGTTGTATCTTGAGCCTGTACTTTAAATGATGGAGAGAATACCTTTCTTTCTTTAGTTATAAATTCTGCACCATTAGTTCCCTTAGTGTATATTATAACTTCAACATCTCCTTGTAATAAGAAGTTTAATGCTTCAGTTTCATCAGCAATTCCAGTTATAAATTCTAATTCTTCATCACTTATTTTCACTATATTTGCAAAAGGTAAAAATTCTAAAATTGCTTCTCTACAAGCTTCTGGTGTTTCCCATAATGGTAATCTAACATTTGGGTCAAAGCTTATTAAGCAATTATGCTTTTTAGCAAATTCTATAGCCTTTCTATGAGCATCCTTTATAGGAGCATCTATTAAGCTAACTGAACAGAAGTGTAATATTCCACCTTCTGAAAAAACTTCTTCTTCTATTTCTGATGCATTTAATAGCATATCTGCACTTGGATTTCTATAAAATGAAAAATCTCTTTCTCCATCTTCCTTTAATGATACAAATGCTAATGCAGTATTTGCTTCTTTAGTTCTTAATACTTTTGAAACATCTACACCTAAAGGCTTAACTTCTTCTAATATATGATCACCAAACCCATCAATTCCAAGCTTAGTAATCATTTGTGACTTACCACCTAATTTTGAAACAGCTGCTGCAACATTAAGTGGTGCTCCCCCTGCAACTCTTAAAAAGTTACTTACATCTTTTAATGCTACACCTTTTTCATGTGGAATGAAATCAATTAACGCTTCTCCAATTGAAATTACCTTTTTCATATTTTCTCCTCCTTAAGTCTATATGTGGGAATATTCCCTCATACACAAAAAAAATATATTTTAAAAATGAATTGCTATCCCTCTTTAGAAATTCATAAATAAAAATATTTATGAATTTATTATATCATCTATCTTTTGTTCGTCTATATTTTTTTATTATAATATACAGCTTTTTATTTCTAAAAAATAGACACCTATCAATCACTAAGTAATTAATAGATGACTATTCTAATTTTTATTTATCTGTTATCAAACATATACATAACTTGTGCTATATAATTATTCTCTGTATCTTCATATCCTACATATACAGTATGCATAAATGCATCAAAATCTGTTGTATCAAACGATACTACTCCATTTTCATCTATACACTCTTCTATATTAAGTATAGTATCTTCTAGTGTTTTATTATTTCTAACAATTATTTGTGTTGGATTTAATTTTTCACCATTTTTATTTATAGCATCAAATTCTATAGTTACTTTATTATCTTGTTTCTTAAGAGTTCCTCCAACTATATTTTGATACATAACTTGTAAATTAGATAATTTTTCCAAGTCTTTAAGTTGAGATAAATCTTTTATTTCATTATAATCTAAATTTAATGTTTCTAAATTTTTAGCATATTGTAAGCCTTCTAAATTTGAAATTCCATGTCCATTAGCATTTAATTCAGTAAGCTTATACATATCTCCTATAGTTATATCATCTGATGCTATGTTTAATGCTGTCTTAATAGCATTTTTTAAATAACTATCTGGAATTTCTATCACTTGTGATAAATCAACATCTTCTTCTAACTTTTCATATGCTTCATTTAATTTAACAAATAAATTATCAACTTCTTCTTGAGTATATCCATTGGCTAATTCTGCATTAACCTCATCTAAAACAACTTTTAAGTTGTTATAGCTTTCTTCAGTATAACTCTCTTTATTTAAGTTATTAATATTTGCAATTAACTCATCTAACTGTGCTGTATTTATTTCAATACCTTCATTATTGGCAAAATGTAATTTAGCATCTCCCCATACACCGTGGTCTGAACCATTTCCATTTCCACCATCAGTTACAACAAGCTTCAATTCTTTAGCTCCATTAATATCTACTTCAACATATTTTTGACTATCTTTTGAGTTCATTAATTTACTATCAAATTTCTTTTCACCATCAACCCAAACTTCGAAACTTACAGAACCAACAGTTCCATACATTTGTCTATCTACACCAACATATGAAGTAAAGTATGCGTAATTTTTATCACTTAAATCATAAACTATTGTTGATGTTGAGTGAGCTCCTATACCTTTTTCATAAGATACTTCTTTTCCCTTTTCATTTGTTAATCTTAAAGCCTTTCCACTTATACCTACATTTTTTCTTGGAGCAGTATAACTATTATTAGTTGACTTCCAATCATACTCTGTTAAATAAGTGTAATCATTCATATCAACAACTGCAACAGTTCTTGTTTTTATAGTTGTATTTCCATCGCTGTCTGTTACTTTATAAGTTAATTCATAGCTTCCAGCTTTACTAAAGTTTACTTCTCCAGTTACTTCAATATTAGCTGTTAAATCTCCATCTTCTTTATCATTTGCACTATACTCACCATATATTTCTATAGGCATACCAACTTTAGTTGATATAGATTTTGGTATATTTAATAATGGGAAAGAAGCTCTTATTATTTCTTCTGCTCTATTTAAATCAGCTTGGAAAAGTTCACTTGCTGGATGAGTGCTAACCTCTTCTCTTAATACATTTAACTTTTCTAAAGTATTATAAGCTTCACTAACTTCATTTTTATTACTGTTAGTAAATAATTCCTTTGTAATCTTATCTGCTAATTCATCACTCTTATAGAATGCTATTTCACTTAAACTAGCCCAGTTTTCATTAACCCCAATAAATTTAAATTTAACTCTTCTTACATTAGTTCTTTCTATAGGAAATTCTACAACATCTCCATTACCTGAAGTATATTCACCTTTTCCAGCTAATATGAAGTTATCTCCTTCAGCCTCACTTGAAACATATACTTCAAACTTATTAGCAAATCCCTTATAGTAAGCATCTCTTCTTGCTGCATAAGCCATTTTACTAATATCTTGAGCTTCACCTAAATCAACTATAACTTCATTTTTAAATGAATTACTGTTCTCTTTATTCGTTTCCCAATATGTGTTTATATTACCATCTATAGCATTAGTTATTTTGCTATTTCCATAATTACCTGCATTGTTAGTTATTGAAACTACTGGAATCTTAAATTGTTCATTATATTCATTTAAACTATTAAACTGTCCAAACTTAGATTTAACAACTTTAAAATCTTCATATACTGTAATATAAGACTTCTTTTCTGTAACATTATTATCACTATCAGTTACTCTATAAACAACCTCAAATCTTCCAAGTTTATCTTTTTCATAGGAATTTGATATTATTCCTATATTAGATGTTAAATCACCATCTTCAACATCAGTAGCTGTAATATTAGCCTTAAAATCAACTTCTTCACCTAACTTATAATCTTTGTCCACTGTATTTATAACGGGTTTTGAGTTCTTTTTAATAAACTTAGCATCTGCCCATATGGAGTGATCATAACTATTTCCACTAATATTTGCATCTGTTGTTATAAGTTTTACCTCCTTAGCACCACTTACATCAACTCTTACATATTCAGAGTCTGTATCGTGTTTAAACACTTTACTATCGAACTTTTTCTCCCCATCTACCCATACTTCAAAAGTAACTGATGCTGCAGTACCTTTAACAGATTGATCTACACCTATATAACTTTCAAAGTAATCATAGCCTTTATTTTCAATATTATAAACTACTTCAGAGTTTGCATGAGCTCCTATACCTTTACTGTAAGTAAAGTCACTTCCATCCTTTAAGAATGTAATAGTTCCACCCTTAATAGATTTATCCTTACGTAGTACATTTGAACCAACTTTTGAAGACACCTCTTGTAAATCTGATGCATAATCATACTCGCTTACCACTTCAACCTCTAAACCTTTTTCTACTACAATGCCTTCATCATTTATTTTGTACTTAACCTGATATACACCTTTTTTACTTGTATCTACATTGTTCGTAACTTCAACATTAGAAACTATATCATTTCCTTCATAGTCTAATACTTTTATATAATCCATAGGATCAAATTCTTCTCTTAATCCTAAAGTTATCTTATCATTTTTAATGCTCATACTTGGTGTAAATGAACTTATTTCTTCTGATTCTAATGGATTTAATTTTTTATCATATGCAACTATCTCATAAGTATAATTTTTATTTACATCTATATTCTTATCAACAAATGAAGTTCTTGTAGTATACCCAACTACTTCACCATCTCTAAGAATTTCATATCCCATAGACGCATCTTTATTCGCATCATCTATATCAAAAGTCAAACTAATTTCTCTATTTTCTTTATTTATTTTTAGAGAGTTTATATCAACTTTAGCATCTTCTGAAAATCCATCTCCTTCATAACCACGACCTATAGTATTCATATACTCTAATTTAACATTAGGTTTAGATAAATGAGATACCTTCTCTTTCATCTTATCAGTAGCTTTTACATATCCCCACTCTTCAAAGAATGTTGTTAAATCTGTTTCTGTCGCTAATGACAATGCTACAACTAATCTTTCTAAATTGCTTCCTAAACCATCCATAACACCATCAGGATTTATTGTTGCTATATTAGAAGCTTTAGCATAACTATCTTCCCCATAATAATATTGCACTTGCTCAAGTACTCCTAGATATGTCCAATAACCATGATTAACTTTTTCACCTGAAAATCTCTTATATAATGAATCCCAATCAACTCTATCATCATTACTATTATTAATTAGCTTTCTCATTATTACAGAATATATATTATTTGTAACTTCGAGTTGTTCTATAGAAGAGTTATTGATGTTATGTCCCCATTCATGGAAATAAGCCCATGCATCATTCCCTGGAGCACTAAACGGCTTAACTATATCTTTAAAGAACCCTCCATCTCTTCTTGGTGAATTTCCTCCATTATATCCAGTATATCCCCAATCAGACCATCCATAAGGTCCTTTTGTAAACACTCTTGAAGTAAATTTTGCATTATAGAATTTAGTTGGATCTGTACTATTTTCAAAATTACCACTAATTTTTTGGAATTCCTTCCACATAATTTCCCATTCATCCATAGTATCAGAAACAGTTTTTCCTGTTGATTTCAATTCCTGAATGCCCCTTAACGCACCTGCAGCACTTGTTGATATTGTATTATTTTCAGATACTAGCTCTGCAACATTATATACAACATTTTTAGGCACTCCATTTGCAAAATCATCATCATTGGTACTAATTTTTTCTACATACTTTTCTAGTTCTCTCTCAAACTCTTCTGGAGTTGTTTTTCCATGGTAATAAACAGGGAAAGCTGTACCTCCAACTAATCTTACTCTAGGTGCATAGGCCTGCTCATTTGGTAAAGCTCCATTTTCAATATAAACTACTGCAGGTTTCATATCATTATATGAAGGAGCAGTTATAGTATTTAACCCAGGACTTAATGAATATCTTCTAACCCATCCATTTCTACCATCTGCTAGTTGACCTAGAACTAAATTAGGCATTACTCCCTTTTCATCAGCATCAACAAAAACTTGAATTGTTTCACCAGGAACTACATATCTACCAAATGTCTCTAATGAAAATGATGTTCTTGCAATTTTATATTTTCTTGCCTGTGAATTTGCATCACCTCTTTGTGATGCTGTCACAATTGATTCATTATTAATTTCTACATTATTTAATATATCTTTTGCTATTTCTATATTTATTTTTAAATTTTCCTTTAATGGATGTTCATTAATTTCTTCCTCTATCTTAGATATGGCTTCCATTGAGTTGTACTCTGTTTTAAGCTCATTCATTAATCCATTCGTAAATAACTTATCAACTTTATCACTTACATCATCTTTTTTATAGAATGCTATTTCTGATAATGTAGCCCAGTTTTGATCTGAATTTTTAAATTTAAATTTTATTCTTCTAAATTTAGTTGGATTAAACTTTGCTTCAACTAGTCCTGATACTTTATTATGCCTACCAGTTGCTACAAGTTGATATGTATCTCCCTTAGATGTTGTAGATCCATATATTTCAAACTCTGTAGCAAATCCCTTACTATCAGATTTTCTTGCTCCGTATACTATTCTATCTAATTCTACAGTTTCTTTAAATTCTACTTCTACCTCATTAGTAAACTCACTTGTATTTGTTGTATTAGTTTCCCAATAAGTTTCTAAATTATCATCTATTGCATTTGTTATAACTTGTCCAGAATAATGTTTTCCATTATTTTTAATACCTTCTATTTTATCTTTATCAATTTTAAATAGCTTTGAATATTCTTCATTAGAATAATGTTCAAATTGTTTTGTAGTTGCTGTTGTAGGTTCTATTTTTTGCTGATTTAATAATTCCATAGCATTTTCTAAATCTTCTTTAAAATCACTATATAATGGATGATTTTTTACTTCTTTATCTAAAGCATTTATTTTTTCTAAACTACTAAACTCAGAAGAAACTTGACTCATTGTATCATCAGTAAATAAGTTCCTCATTTTATCTATTATTTCATCTTCTTTATAAAACATAAATTCGGATGCACTTGCCCATCCTTTATTTGCTTTTTTAAATACAAACTTTATTCTTTTAAACTCTGTTGAATCAAATTTTATTTCTATAACATCTCTCGTTGAATCTTTGTATTCACCAGTAGCTACTAATTTAAAATCATCACTATTATCATTAGAAGCATATACTTCAAATTCTTCAGCAAATCCTTTTCCCCCTGCATCAGGTCTTGCTGCATAAACTATTCTATTTAGTGTAGTTGATTCTTTTAAATTAATTATAACCTCATTTGTAAAACTTGAACTATTTTCTTTTCCTGTTTCCCAATGAGTTTGAAAGTTTCCATCTATAGCTTTATCTAAAATACTACTTTGATATACACCACCATTATTGCTTATAGATTCAATATTAGAATTGTTCATTTTAAAAACTTCATTATAACTTTCTAATAATTTATTCCCATATAAATCAAACTTAGTTATATTTGCTTTTTTACTTTTATTTTCTTCCTTATCACTATTAGATTCTACAATATTACTTTCATTTACTAATGTCTCAGCAAATACACTAGCTGGTGTAGCTGCTAAATTAGTTATTGTTGCAGCTAAAATTAATGTTGATAACTTTCTTTTTAACATTATTGTTTCCCCTCCTGAAATTTTAGTTTTCTATATAAGTACATTAAAAAAGCTACTCATTAAAGAGTAGCTATAAAATCTTAAGTAAAAATAAAATTTATATGCACAATTTCTAGAACTTAACTAAATATTTTTTGAGGCTGAATTAATACTATAATTAAATTCTAATAAATTAAAATACTTATAATTAATTTTATTAAACTT
>OLPD01000953.1_pt1 | contig 17048 bp, 18 predicted proteins | sample 1672111 | NCBI WGS metagenome assembly OLPD01 (sample SAMEA3136646, study PRJEB25190) | human gut metagenome
GCCCGCGCGGAGCGCAAGCCGCTTGACCAAAAGAAAAAACCAGCCCCGCGCCACCGGCGCGAGAACCATTTCTGGTTCTCTTTTGGTGCGCAAAAGAGAACTTAGCCCAGCGTAAAAGCGCTCTAACTCCGCGCCACCGGCGCGCGATGCCGTCAATCAGTAACGACCATCATCTCCGCGTTCTCCTCAATGGAGTAATTTGCAAAATACCCCTCTTCCAGCGGGATCCACCGCTCCACAAAATTAGAATACAGCTCCCCCTCCCGTCTGCGGAGCCGCCGGGCCTGCTCATCGGGAGAGCAGGTGACGAATATTCTTATATCATAATAGGGTGCAAGGCTGGGATGATGACTGTAGCTGCCCTCCACGATGACCAGCGGAGCAGGGCCGAGGGGACGCGGCGGCAGATAGGCACCTTCGCGGCAGGAGTAGGCCTGGTAGGAGAACGCCTGCCCTGCCCGGGCGGGAGCGACGACCTCATCCCGCAGGCGCCGGATGTCCATGTTGGCGCAGGGAATCTTCTCCCAGCCCGTAACACGCCGGGATGGCGGGAGATAGAAGTCATCGGTGTGGACGGTGATGCTTTGAGGAAAACGCTCTGCCAGCTGTGCGGACAGCGTCGTTTTGCCGCTGCCGCAGCGGCCATCCAGTGCGACGAGGACGGCAGGCTGTCGGGCCAGACGGTCGGCGATGGCCGAGGCCAGCTCTTCGGGTGAGATAAGATGCATGGGGATACCATTCCTTTATATCAGCTTTGGCTCAGTATAGCACGGCGGAGAAAATGGAGCAAATATTTTTGCAAAAAAGGTGTTGACACAGAGCCGGACCTATGGTAAGATAATGCCATGTTAGAAATGACTAACCGAGAAGCGGAAGAAGCTCGAGAGGGGCAGGCTGCCGCATTCTTTTTGGAATTCTGGTTAGCTTTTTCTAACCACATCTTCTGCATAAGCACCACACGGCAGGAGACAATAGTGGAAAACGGGCAGGGAGGCCGAAGACATGGAACGCAACTTTGAGACAGTCATGATCGAACAGTGCGCCCCGGTGCTGGCCGGCTTAAAGCCTGCGGGACTTTTCCGCTACGAGACGAGCGACTGCGCCGATCTTGCCCGCCGCGTCCGCAGCTGGAACGAACAGCTGGGCGAAAAGGGCCTCTGCGTCCACGTCCTCAAGGGCTGTGTGCGGACCCATCGGTATCTGGTGTATGTCTACCGCGAGAGCAAGCTCCGCGCTGTGCTGGCCCAGCCGCAGGTGCGGGATTTCCTGTGCAGGGAAGGCTACACTCTGCCTGAGCAGTCGGACGACTACGCGCCGCTTTTGCGGCAGCTGTCCCGCCGGCTCTGCTGCGAGGCTGATTTCCCCCATGAGATCGGCGTATTTCTGGGCTATCCGCTTTACGATGTGGTGGGCTTTATCGAAAATGCGGGCCGCAACTTCACCTGCTGCGGCTGCTGGAAAGCCTATGGTGACCCCAGTGCCGCCCAGCGGCATTTTGCCCAGCTGAACAAGTGTACGGCAGTGTATCTCCGTCTGTTCCGCAGCGGAACGCCCATCCAGCGTCTGGCTGTCGCAGCCTGACGCCCCTGAATTTTGACATTCTCTTCCAAATACTCTCTTTTTATCCTGGCGCCCGCCAGAGCGAAACCACGCACTGGCGGGAAGAATCCTCCTTTTGACACGCGGCCGCTCGTTGCAGAATACCCCCTGCACCGGGCGGCTGTGTCATTTGCGGGGAGTGTAAAAAAGAAAAATCGTAAATATGTGCGAACAAAGTTAGCATATAGAAACTGTAAAAATCTTCTTGAAATAAGGGAAGAAAATTTGTTTGTTCATACAAACTAACTTTTTTGAGCCGGAAAATGGTTGACAATGCGGGTTAGTAAGTATAAACTATCTATGCTGATAGTTGCGACTGACTAACTGCCGTAGCTTTTCGGAGGGGGACGCGGGCATGAGCGAGCGCGTTGCGGCGTCTGGCTGGTGCGACCATCCCCGAGGACGAAAAAAGCGAACCGAAAAGCTCCCCGCAGAATGGGGAGCACGAATGGGAGTGGAACAATTATGATGCCTTTGACTATGGCAAAAGCAGGCGATACCGTCACCATCCAGAAGATCACCGGCAAGGATGAAGTGCGTCTGCATCTGGCAGAGCTTGGTTTCGTGGTGGGCAGTCAGGTGACTGTCGTCAATGAGATCGCAGGCAACCTCATCGTTCAGGTCAAGGAGAGCCGTCTGGCCCTCGACAAGACGATGGCAAACCGCATTATGGTTGGCTGAGCAGCGGCAAAACGCTGTTTGGGAGACGCTCCGAAACTGGATAGTCTCTGAATAGAAAGACAAGTAGAGGAGGATTTTTATGAAGACTCTGAAAGACGTTAAGGTCGGCGAGACTGCCACCGTGGCGCGCCTGCACGGCGAAGGCCCGGTGAAACGCCGCATCATGGACATGGGCATCACCAAGGGTGTGGAGATCTATGTCCGTAAGGTCGCCCCTCTGGGGGACCCGATGGAGCTGACTGTGCGCAACTACGAGCTGAGCGTGCGCAAGGCCGACGCCGAAATGATCGAAGTCGTTTGATCGTAACGAGAGGAAAGGAGTTGCAATGAGCATTAAAATTGCACTGGCCGGCAACCCGAACTGTGGTAAGACTACCCTGTTCAACAATCTGACCGGCTCTAATCAGTACGTCGGCAACTGGCCCGGCGTTACCGTCGAGAAGAAGGAAGGCAAGCTGAAGGGCGAGAAGGATGTCATCATCCAGGACCTGCCCGGTATCTACTCCCTGTCTCCGTACACTCTGGAAGAGGTCGTCTCCCGTACTTATCTGGTCAAGGAGAAGCCCGATGCCATCCTGAACATCATTGATGGTACCAACATCGAGCGCAACCTGTACCTGACCACTCAGCTCATCGAGCTGGGCATCCCCGTGGTCATGGCTGTCAACATGATCGACCTCGTCCGCAAGAACGGCGATAAGATCGACCTGAAGAAGCTGAGCGCCGAGCTGGGCTGTCAGGCTGTTGAGATCAGCGCCCTGAAGGGCGAAGGCACCGAGGCTGCTGCAAAGGCTGCTATGGCTGCTGCAAAGGCTGGCAAGGGCGGCGAGCTGCCCCACGTCTTCACCGGCAGCGTCGAGCACGCCATCGCTCACATCGAGGAGTCCATCCAGGGCAAAGTCGATGACCGCTTCCTGCGCTGGTACGCTGTCAAGCTGTTCGAGCGCGACGACAAGGTCATGGATGAGCTGAAGCTCTCCTCCGACCTGATCGCTCACATCGACCAGCACATCAAGGACTGCGAGGCTGAGATGGACGATGACGCCGAGAGCATCATCACCAACCAGCGTTACGCCTACATCAATGGTGTCGTCGATAAGGCTGTCAAGAAGAAGGCCCGCGTCGAGCACCTGACCGTTTCCGATAAGGTCGATCAGATCGTCACCAACCGTATTCTGGCCCTGCCCATCTTCGCAGTCATCATGTACCTGATGTACTCCCTGTCCATGGGTACTTCCATCGCCGACGGCGGCTGGGCCATCGGTACGTTTGCGACCGACTGGACCAACGACGTCCTGTTCGGCGAGATCGTTCCCAATGCGCTGGGCGGCTTCCTCGAGGGCATCGGCGTGGCGGGCTGGCTGTACGGCCTGATCATGGACGGCATCGTCGCCGGTGTCGGCGCGGTCCTGGGCTTCGTTCCCCAGATGCTGGTCCTGTTCTTCCTGCTGTCCATCCTGGAGGACATCGGCTATATGTCCCGTGTCGCCTTCATCATGGACCGTATCTTCCGGAAGTTCGGCCTGTCCGGTAAGAGCTTCATTCCCGTGCTGGTCGGCACGGGCTGCGGCGTCCCGGGCGTCATGGCTTCTCGTACCATCGAGAACGAGCGCGACCGCCGTATGACCATCATGACCACCTGCTTCATCCCCTGCGGCGCTAAGATGCCCATCATCGGCCTGATCGCAGGTGCGCTGTTCGGCGGTTCTTCTCTGGTGGCTGTCTCCGCTTACTTCATCGGCATGGCTGCCATCATCTGCTCTGGTATCATCCTGAAGAAGACCAAGCTCTTCGCAGGTGACCCTGCTCCCTTTGTTATGGAGCTGCCCGCATACCACATCCCCGCTTGGGGCAACGTCTTCCGTGCTACCTGGGAGCGCGGCTGGTCCTTCATCAAGCGTGCTGGTTCCGTCATTCTGCTGGCAACCGTCGCCATCTGGTTCCTGCAGGGCTTCGGCTTCGAGAACGGCGCCTTCGGCATGGTCGAGGATCAGGACAACTCCGTCCTGGCTGCTATCGCAACCAAAGTCGCTTGGATCTTCGCGCCTCTGGGCTTCGGCAACTGGAAAGCTACCGTCGCTTCCGTGTCCGGCCTGATCGCCAAGGAGAACGTCGTTGGTACCTTCGGCGTCCTGTACCACTTTGGCGGCGAGGAGCTGTCTGAGAACGGCGACGAGATCTGGAGCCTCGTTGCTGCTGATTACACCGCTCTGAGCGCTTATGCATTCATGATCTTCAACCTGCTGTGCGCTCCCTGCTTCGCTGCCATGGGCGCTATCAAGCGTGAGATGAACAACGGCAAGTGGACCGCCATCGCCATCGGTTATATGTGCGCACTGGCCTACTGCTCCGCTCTGGTCGTGTACCAGCTGGGCGGCCTCATCACCGGTGAGGTGGGCTTCAACTTCTTCACCGTCGTGGCCGTGGTCATCGTCGCTGCCTTCCTGTATCTGATGTTCCGTCCCAACAAGTACGTGAACGACAACGAGGTCAAGATCGACATTTCCAAGATCAAGTAAAAACTTTTCAAAACGCGCTGAAAGGAGTGCATTGTTATGATGGAGTTCCTGGCTGCTAATTTCAATCTGCCGACGATCATCGTCGGAGCCATCGTGTTTGGCGGTGTAGGCTGGATCACCTGGCACTCTCATAAGCATGGCGGCTGCAGTGGATGCAGCGGCGGCTGCGACTGCGGCGGAAGCTGCAGCAGCTGCAAGGGCGACTGCCACTGAGCAATAATGGAAGAGAAGGGGGCGCGGGTCAAGGCTTTGGCCCGCGCCCCTTTTGTGAACCAAGAGTTAGTGTGACAGAACGAAAAGAGAGTGATACGAGATGGAACTGACGCCAGCACACCTGCGGTACCTGCTCGCGATCTATGAGGTCTCGCAGACCCATCTTGACATCAGCTCCCGCAGCATCGCCGAGAAGCTGGGCGTGACCAAACCCTCGGTGGTGCGGGTGCTGAACCTGCTGATGGAGCGGGGGATGATCGTCAAGGAATATTACGGCAAGATCTACCTCACCGACCGGGGCATCTTCGTGGCCCGGAAGGTCAAAAAGCAGCTGGACGAAGTGCTCGCGCACTTCCCTCCGGTGGAGGAAGAGCTGACCGATGAGGAGCGGTTCACCGCCGCCCTCGCCCTGACGGCGGCCCTGCCGGAACGGGTGTTCACCGGCCGGTACGATCAGATGATGGGCGCAGAGGAAGCGCCCCCTGCCGCAGGCTGATGTCTTGAAATGCAAAAGAACCGGACTCTGCGGAGTCCGGTTCTTTTCGTATGCGGGTCCTCAGACCAGATAGCCCTCGAAGCAGTGGAGGTCTTCGGTCTTGACGATGCCTTCGAGGTAGAGGCCGTCTTCACGGTACTCCTCGAGCTGGACGCTGCCGCGCTCCCGCATGGGGGCGGCAAGGCCCAGCTTATCGTAGGGCAGGAGAATGCGGATGGTGTGGACGCGGTCGCTGAGGGTCTCGTCCAGCTTGGCCAGCAGCTTGTCGAGGCCATAGCCGGTCTTGGCGCTGGTGAGCAGGATGTCGGGGTCGAAGCTCAGCGCGCCGGGCTTGTCGCACTTGTTGTAGACGGTCAGGCGGGGGATGTCGGCGCAGTCGAGGCCGTCCAACACTTCGTCGGTGACGGCCAGCTGCTCCTCCCGCTGCTCATCGCCGGCGTCGGCCACCCGGACGATGACGTCCGACCATGCGGCCTCTTCCAGCGTGGATTTGAATGCTTCCACCAGATTGTGGGGCAGGCGGGAGACGAAGCCGACGGTGTCCACCAGCAGCACGGCCATGCCGCTGGGCAGGACGAGCTTCCGGCTGGTGGGGTCGAGGGTGGCAAAGAGCATATCGGCTTCGGCGACGCTGGGGCCGCAGAGAGCGTTCATCAGGCTGGATTTGCCCACATTGGTGTAGCCCACGAGGCTGACCACCGGCATTCCGGTCTTGGCGCGGGCTTTCCGGCTCTCGCCCCGGCGCTTTTCCATCTCGGCCAGTTTCTCAGCCAGTGCGTCGATGCGGGCGTGGACGTGGCGGCGGTCAAGCTCGAGCTTCGTTTCACCGGCACCACGGCGGGCGCCGCCGCCGCCGCCACCGCCGCCGCCCTGACGGCTCAGGCTTTCGCCCATGCCCTGCAGGCGGGGCAGACGGTAGCGCAGGAGGGCCAGCTCGGTCTGCAGCTTGCCTTCGTTGGTCACGGCACGGCTGCGGAAGATCTCGAGGATGAGCATGGTGCGGTCGATGACCTCGAGGCCGCCGAGGGCTGTGGAGATGTTGCGGATCTGGCTGCCGGTCAGCTCACCGTCGAAGACCGCGCACTCGGCTCCCAGCTCTGCTGCGGCAGCAGCGGCTTCTTCCAGCTTGCCGCTGCCCAGCACGATGCCGGTCTCAGGGGTCTGGCGCTTCTGGGTGACTTCGGCCACGGCCTCCATGTGGTTGGCCTCACACAGCGCAGCCAGCTCGGCAAGGCTGCGCTCGCAGTCCCACAGGCCCTGGTCGAGGGCGAGAAGGATGACCTTCGTCGGGGGAGTTTCGACTAAAATATCGTAAAGTTCGCTCAAAATGATTCCTTTCTGTTATTCGTTTGGAGAATATAGCGATTCGTAGTGTTCTCGCGTCAGGGCATAGCACTTGCAGGGTATCGCTGTACCGTCGAATTTGTGGTAGACGGCCTCGTGGTCATAGACAAAGCCTGCTTTCATCATGACCTTGCCGCTGGCGGGGTTCTCCACGGCGTGGGAGCAGGCAAGCCAATTACTGTCTGTATTCTTGAACCAGTATTCTACCAGAGCGTTCAGAGCCTCGGTGGTGCAGCCTTTGCCCCACCAGGCTCTGCCGATGCAGTAGCCCGGCTCCCAGATGCCTTCGGAGAGGTCGAATCCCGGCCATTCATTTCGCTGTGCCGGTTCTCCCAGCAGGCTGTTGTAGATGCTGATGGAGCCGAACACCTGTCCGGTGGCCTTTTCCACGATGGCCCACTGATAGTAGTCCTCGTTGGGATAGAGCAGCGCCCATGCGCTCAGAAGCTCCTGCGTCTCGGCCACATCCTTGTGCGGCGTCCAGCGCAGCCAGCGGGTGACCTCCGGGTCGTTGGCCCAGTTCGCGTACATCATCGGGGCATCCGACGGCATAAGGCGGCGCAGAAGCAGCCGCGGCGTTTCGATTTCCTGTGTGCCGGCGTGGCGCATGATACATTCCTCCCAACCATTGTAAATATGCATAGAATAGCACAAAACCGGCTTCGACGCAAGCAAAATGGGCTGCTTCGGGGCAAAAATGCTTGACAAGTGCGCAAACTTCATTAAACTGAAGATGACTGCATAAAAATTCTCCCCGGCAAAGGGCCGGGGAGAATGCTCAGGTTGGAAGAACATCCGCCCGCAGGATAGCCTGCCAGTCGCTGTGACCATACAGGAAGCGGAGGATGTGGACGGTCTGGGTGGAAGAGTCGACTTTATAAAATGCAAGATAGTTTTGAACTGGAATGAGCCGGATTCCCAAAGAGGAAAGAAATGGGTCATTCACAAGTGAAAAACGCTGTGGGAAGGTGTCGAGAGAACGGAATTTCTTCCATGCGATGGCAACCAGCTTGTCGGCAGCAGAGGGATTTTTCAAGGTCAGGTCGATATAGTCGAAGGCATCTGCAAGGTCACGCTGAGCAGAAGCGGCAACATCGATAACGTAGTTCATCGAAGACTCCTTCTGTTTTGCAGCTCCTGCATGAACTCATCCAGCGGGCGCGTTCTTCCCGCCGCCACGTCATCCAGACCTTCCTGCAATTTTGCGTACAAATCGAACCGGGCGGTCAGGGCCTCGTAGGTCTCGATGCTCATCACGGCAAGGTCGCCTTTGCCATTTTTGGTGATGAACACCGGCTCGGCGTAGTCGTGGCAGAAGGTGGAGATCTCATTGTAGTTGTTGCGCAGGTCTGCGCTGGAACGAATCTTGGGCATCCAAAAGCACCTCACTTTCATACAAAAATTATACCTGAATTTCTTTATAAAATCAAGGAGAATAAAAAAGGAGAACCTTTCTATGACGGACATCCGAGAGTATCTTGCCCACAAGCCGCTTTTGTTCGACGGCGGCATGGGTACCTATTATAAAGCGGCACCGGGCGCGGACTGCGAAATGGCCAACCTCACCGACCCCGAGGGCGTGAAGAAGGTCCATGCGGAATATCTGGCCGCAGGCGCACAGGCCATCAAGACCAACACCTTCGGTCTGCCCCGGATGGCGGCGGCCCAGATGCCGGGCTGGGAAGAGCTGGCCGAGGCGGGCTGGAAGCTGGCCTGTGATGCCGCTGCGGAGAAGGACGCCGCCGTCTTTGCTGACCTCGGCCCGGCCCCGGACACCGAGGCTGCCCCGGCCAGCAGTGCCTACGGCCTCGTGGCGCAGCAGTTCGCCGCACTGGGGGCAAAGAACTTTCTGTTCGAGACGCTCAGCTCCGATGTGGGCATTGTGGAGGCGGTAAAGGCACTGCGTGTGGCCGTGCCGGACGCCTTTGTCATGGTGTCCTTCGCGGTGCTGCCGGACGGCTACACCCGCGAGGGCCTGCTGTTCCGCGACCTGCTGCGCCGGATGGAGGGCAGCGGCGTGGTGGACGCCGTGGGCCTGAACTGTGTCTCGGCCCCCGGCGCGATGAAGAAACTGGTGCAGGGCCTTGGCGAGACGCTGCTGCCCCTGTCGGTGATGCCCAACGCGGGCTATCCGGTGGTCACCCGGGCGCGGGTGCTGTATCAGGGCAAGCCTGAGTATTTTGCCCGGGAGATGGGGCAGATCGCCGCTGCGGGCGTCCGTATTTTGGGCGGCTGCTGCGGCACGACGCCTGCCCACATCGCGGCCCTGCGTGCAGAGCTGGATGCCCTGCCCCAGCAGACCGAAGCCGCTCCGGCAGCGAAGCTTTCCACCGGGACTGCACCGGCGGTGGAAAAAGATGATGCCTTCCTGCGGAAGCTGAACGCAGGTGAGAAGGTCATCGCCATTGAACTGGATTCGCCCCGGGTGGCCGACCTGAGCGGCTATCTGGACGGCGCACGGCGGCTGCAGGCCGCAGGCGCTGACCTGCTGACCATCGCCGACTGCCCCATCGCACAGGCCCGGATGGATTCCTCCCTCGTGGCCTGCCGGGTACACCGGGAACTGGGAATGTGTGCTCTGCCCCACATGACCTGCCGCGACCGCAACCTCAACGCCACCAAGGCCCTTCTTCTGGGCCTTTACGCCGAGGGCGTGCGGGAGGTGCTGGCCATCACCGGCGACCCCATCCCCACCGCAGAGCGGGACGAGGTGAAGAATGTCTACCAGTTCAACTCCCGCAAGCTGGCCCAGTACATCGTCTCGCTGGCCGGGGAGGGTCGGGAGATGCCCTCGGCCATGACCGTCTTTGGTGCGCTGAACCTCAACGCCCGGAACTTTGACGTGGAGCTGCGCCGGGCCGTGGAAAAGCTGGAAAATGGGATGTCGGGCTTCCTGACCCAGCCGGTGCTGTCGGCACAGGCGGTGGAAAATCTCCGCAAGGCCCGTCAGACACTGGGTGAACGTGCTAAAATTCTGGCCGGCATCATGCCGGTGGTCAGCCAGCGGAACGCCATCTTCATGGAGAACGAGATCAACGGCATCCATGTGGAGGAGGACATCATCCAGCGCTTCGCGGGCCTCGACCGGGAGCAGGGCGAGGCGCTGGGCCTTGAGGTGTCGATGCAGATGGCCCGGGAGGCTCTGCCCTACGCCGACGGCTTCTATCTCATGACCCCCTTCAACCGTGTGGCCCTGATGGAGCGGCTCATTGCCCGGCTGAAAACGGAGCTTCTGGACGCGGAAGGGTGAGAAGAAAAAATCTGCCTGACGCAGGGAGCGAAGGCCCCGCACAAGGATGTGAAAATTTTGTTCCGATGAAAAAGAGATTGACAAAACGCACAAAAAACGCTATATTCTTTTTATAAATGCAAGGAAAAAGAGTGTGTGTCGTTTTCGCCATCCAGAGAGCCGGGGGCTGCTGAAAACCCGGTATGGCGGTGCGGCGTGCTGTCGCTTTTGAGCAGAGGCGGGGAAACAGGAGTAGTCGCCTCCGGGTCTGCCCCACGTTATCGGGGCATCAAGGGGCATACGGCAGAAAGCCGTGTGCAATTTGGGTGGTACCGCGGTTATATTACAGCCGTCCCATGGAACGCTCCGTGGGGCGGCTTTTTTCGTCCCACTTCACAAACCTTCTGGGAGGATACTATGAAAGAACTCGCAAAACAGTATGATCCGAGCCAGGTGGAAGACCGCATCTACCAGTTCTGGCTGGATGGCGGCTACTTCCACACCAAGGCCGACCCCGACAAGAAGCCCTATACCATCGTGATGCCCCCTCCGAACGTCACCGGCCAGCTCCACATGGGCCACGCCGTGGACAACACCATGCAGGACATCCTCATCCGCACCAAGCGGATGCAGGGCTATGCCGCCCTGTGGGTGCCTGGCACGGACCACGCTTCCATCGCTACGGAGGCCAAGGTCGTGGAGGCCATGCGTGCTGAGGGCCTGACCAAGGAAATGGTGGGCCGCGACGGCTTCCTGGAGCGCGCCTGGGCCTGGAAGACCAAGTATGGCAACCGCATCGTCAGCCAGCTCAAGAAGCTGGGCAGCAGCTGCGACTGGGAGCGTGAGCGCTTTACCATGGACGAGGGCTGCTCTGAGGCTGTCAAGGAAGTCTTTGTCCGCCTGTACGACAAGGGCCTCATCTACCGCGGCAACCGCATGGTCAACTGGTGCCCCCACTGCAACACCTCCATTTCCGACGCCGAGGTGGAGTATGAGGAAAAGGACGGCAGCTTCTGGCACCTGCTCTACCCGGTCAAGGAGACCGGCGAGATGCTGGAACTGGCTACCACCCGTCCCGAGACCATGCTGGGCGATACCGCTGTTGCCATCAACGGCGATGACCCCCGCTATGCTCATCTGCACGGCTGCCATGTCATCCTGCCCCTGCTGAACAAGGAGATCCCCATCGTCTGCGACGAGCATGCCGACATGACCAAGGGTACCGGCGTCGTGAAGATCACCCCGGCTCACGACCCCAACGACTTTGAGGTCGGCCTGCGCCATGACCTGCCCATCGTCCGCGTCTTTACCTACGATGGCCACATGACCGGCGCTGCCGATAAGGCTGCTGCCGATGCTCTGTTTGCCGCGGGCAAGAACACCGTCAACGAGCCTCATGTGCTGGACTGCGGCAAGTATGCCGGCATGACCACCCTCGAGGCCCGCAAGGCCATCCTCGCGGACCTGAAGGAGGGCGGCTTCCTGAAGGAGATCGAGCCTCTGAAGCACGAAGTCGGCACCTGCTACCGCTGCCACTCCACCATCGAGCCCATGGTGTCCAAGCAGTGGTTCGTCAAGATGGAGCCGCTGGCTAAGCCCGCCATCGAAAGCGTGGAGAAGGGCGACATCAAGTTCGTGCCGGAGCGCTTCATCAAGAACTATATGAACTGGATGAAGAACACCCGCGACTGGTGTATCAGCCGCCAGCTGTGGTGGGGCCACCAGATCCCGGCCTGGTACTGCGACGACTGCGGCGAGACTGTGGTCGCCAAGAGCGCACCCTGCACCTGCCCCAAGTGCGGCGGCACCAAGCTCACCCAGGACCCCGATACCCTCGACACCTGGTTCTCTTCCGCTCTGTGGCCCTTCAGCACTCTGGGCTGGCCCAATGAGGAGAGCGAAGACCTCAAGTATTTCTATCCCACCAACACCCTCGTCACCGGCTACGACATCATCGGCTTCTGGGTCAGCCGCATGATCTTCTCCGGTCTGGCTTACACCGGCAAGGCTCCCTTCGACACCGTCTGCATCCACGGCATCGTCCGCGACAGCCAGGGCCGCAAGATGTCCAAATCCTTGGGCAACGGCATCGACCCGCTGGAGGTCATCGCCCAGTACGGCGCTGACGCCCTGCGCTTCATGCTGGTGGACGGCTCTACCCCGGGCAATGACATGCGCTACAGCGAGAAGAAGGTGGAGGCTGCCCGCAACTTTGCAAACAAGCTGTGGAACGCTACCCGTTTCGTGCTGATGAACCTGCCCGAGGACTTCCAGCCCGGCCTGCCCAGCGAGGAGAAGCTGGACATGAGCGATAAGTGGGTGCTGACCAAGCTGAATCAGGTGGCCGGCGCCATGAGCGACAACCTCGACCACTACGAGATGGGTCTGGCTGCTGCCAAGATCAACAGCTTCATCTGGGACGTCTACTGCGACTGGTTCATCGAGATTGCAAAGCCCCGCCTGAACTCCGGCGACGCCGAGCAGGCCGACACTGCCCGCCGCGTGCTGGTGTATGTGCTGGACAAGGCCCTCAAGCTGCTGCACCCCTTCATGCCCTTCATCACCGAGGAGCTGTATCAGGCTCTGCCCGGCTCTGCCGAGACCATCATGACCCAGAGCTGGCCCACCTTCGATGAAGATCACAACTGGGCCGACGAAGAGGAAGCTTTCGAGAAGGTGATGGACTACATCAAGGCCGTGCGTACCATGCGCACCGAGATGAACGTCCACCCCGCCAAGAAGACCAGCATGATCATCGAGACGGCTGACCCGGCTCCCTTCCAGAGCGCCGAGGTCTATCTGGCAAAGTTCGCCTTCGCCACCGATGTGACCTTCACCGAAAAGTATGAGGGCAGCACCGACGGCATGGTGCAGGTGTCCACCCATGCCGCCCGCGGCTTCATCCCCATGATGGAGCTCATCGACCGCGACAAGGAGCTGGCCCGTCTGAACAAGGAAAAGGCCAAGGCCGAGAAGGAACTGGCCATGTTCGAGAACCAGCTCAACAACCCCAAGTTCGTCGAGCGCGCTCCCGCCGCTCTGGTGGAGGACATCCGCAATAAGCACGCCAAGAGCCAGGACAAGCTTGCCAACATTGAGCAGAGCATCAAGGCTCTGGGCTGATGCAGGAAACGGGTCCTGATATGCAAAAAACTTCTCCCTGGCTCATTGCGGCACGAGTCATCTTTACCTTTGCGCTTATCGCCTGCATCGTATTCATCTTCTCCAACTCCATGCAGATCGGTGACGTCTCGGAATCGGCAAGCGGACGAGTATTGCTCCTGATGAAAAAGGTGTTCACCCGTCTGGGAATGCCCGGCGCGGCGAACCATCTGACAGACCACATCGTGCGCAAGCTGGCACATTTCTGCGAGTATGCGCTGGAAGGCTTCCTGCTCACTCTCTGCCTGCGGGTCTATACCCGGCACTTTTTCGTTCACATCTCGTGGCCGATCCTGGGCGGTCTGCTCACGGCTCTGACGGACGAGACCATCCAGATGTTCAGCGATGGCCGGAGCAGCCAGCTCACCGACGTCTGGCTGGATTTTTCGGGCGTGATGGCCGGTATTCTGGTGGGGCTGTTCGGTCTGGCCCTGTGCAGGATGTGCTGGCTGCTCTACAAACATCGAAACGAGGATTGACGCAATGACCATCGAACAGGCAAACGAATATTTCTCTTCTCTGCCCGAGGGCTTTGCCCCGGCGGAGGAGCTGCGCGCTGCCCTGACGGCGGATGTCCAGAAGGTGCAGTTCGTCGGTGTGGCCGGCACGGCGGGCAAGACCGCTGCTGCCGGTCTGCTGGCGGCCATCCTGCGGGAGGCGGCGTTCCACACCGGCTTCTATCGCGCCGGCTGTGAGCCGCTGTCGGCCCGCATCGCCATCGGCGGCGTGTCGGTGGACCCGGTGCTGCTCTGTCAGGCTGCCGAGGCTCTCAGTGCCGCAAAGGCTCTGCCCCGTGAGGCGGCAGAGCTGGCGGCGGCGGCCCGCTGCTTTGGTGCGGCAGGCTGCAAGCTGGCAGTGGTGGAGCTGTCGGATGCCGGTCTGGCATCGGCCCTGCCCCAGATGCCGGTCTGCGCCGTCACGGCCATCGGCTCGGACGGTGTGAGCCGCTCGGTGGAGCGTCTGGCCGCGCTGGCCGCAGGCGTCATGCGGAAGGACGCCGTCTGCGTTACCGCGCCGGAGCAGCCGAAGGCTGTTCTGAGTGAGCTGGTGGTGGCGGCGGCCAAGGCCGAGTGTGAGCTCGTCGTCCCCGACGCCGAGGACATCACCTTCCTCGAGGCGGAAAAGTTCACCAGTAAGGTGGACTACGGCGGATACACCGCCCCGCTGGCCTTCCTGGGCCGTCACGCGGCGGGCAATGCCGCCGTCGCGGTCGAGCTGGCATTGGCCCTCTGGCGCAAGGGCTTTGAGATCCCCGATGAGGCCATTCTGGCGGGTCTTGCCGCTGTGGAGAACCGCAGCAGCATCCGCGTCCTGTCCCAGAAGCCCCTCATCATCCTCGACGCCTGCCGTACCCCGCAGCAGGCCGCAGCCCTTCTGCGCGTCCTCAATATGGCCAAGGTGCGCCATATGAGCGCCGTGATCGGCCTGACGGAGGAGGAAGGCGCGGAGTCGTTCCTTGCCGCACTGGAGACCGGACTGACTTCAGAAGAGCAGAAGAAGGACAAGAGCACCATGCCCGGCATGGGCGAGAACCCCTTCGACAAAGTCTTTCTTGTCGCCCCGGCGGGAACGGAAGCGGCGCTGGCAGAGCGGCTGACCGAGAAAGCACGGTATCACTTCGACGCGGTGTTCTGCCCGACGCTGGCCGAGGCCGTGGAGCAGGCGAAAGCCAACAGCCGCCGCGGCCTGCTGGTCTGCGGCAGTGAGGCCATCGCCCTCGAGGCCCTGAAACTATTTTCATAAGCATTGCACACCGTCTGAACGGTCTTTTTGCCTGCATACTGCGTTGATTTCCCTTGCAATCCACCAAGGATTGCAGCGGAAAATCGCCTTGTCTGCGGGCAAAAATTCTCGTCATTCGGTGCACCCCGCTTACGAAATAGCTTCTGAGAAGCTGCTGGAAAACCGCTGAGCGACACCGTTCTCTAAAAAATAACCCGAAAGACCTGTACACTGAAAAGGTGTACAGGTCTTTTCTTTATGCCAGAAAAAAGGAGATGAGGATATGGCGACAGTGACCTTCAGCGCGGCAGACGATGTGCTCTACGCCTATCTGGCCGGCGAGATCGACCACGACGCGGCGCAGGGGCTTCGCATCCAGCTGGACGACGCCCTGCTCACCCGCAGCCCGCGCATTCTGGTGATGGATCTCGGCGGAGTGGGGTTCATGGATTCGTCAGGCATCGGGCTGATACTGGGGCGGCAGCGCTGTGCCCGGACGCTGGGCGGCAGTCTGCGCATCCAGCACGCGCCGGAACAGCTCCGGCGGGTCTTACAGCTTGCAAGCATCCCCTGCACCGAGCCGGGCGGGGAAGTATCAGGAGGGATATAAATGAAAGCGGAAAACAGTGCAAAGATCCAATTTGATTCGCTCAGTGCAAACGAGGCTTTTGCCCGGGGCGCAGCGGCGGCCTTTCTGGCTCGGTATGACCCCACCGTGCCGCAGCTGGCCGACATCAAGACGGCGGTGTCCGAGGCGGTGACCAACTGCATCGTCCACGCCTACCCGGATGCCATCGGTCCCGTGACTCTGAGCATCGCCGTCTACCCGGAGCGGCTGGTGAAGATAACAGTGACGGATAAGGGCATCGGCATCCCGGACGTCGAAAAGGCCATGGAGCCTCTTTTCACTACCGGCAACCCGGAAGAGCGCTCCGGTCTGGGCTTTGCGGTGATGCAGAGCTTTATGGATAAGGTCAAGGTGTCCTCTCAGCCCGGAAAGGGGACGCGGGTGGTGCTGACCAAGCGTCTGGATGAGCGCTCTACATAATAAAGAGAAAGAGGGCGTCGCAATGGTAACGGACAAGACCCGGCGGAGCGCATTCATCGAACAGAATCTGGGGCTGGTGCATTCCTGTGCCGGACGGTTCCGGGGAAGAGGCATTGAATACGACGACCTCTACAGCGCCGGCTGTATGGGGCTGGTAAAAGCGTATGACGGCTTTGATGAGTCGCGTGGCGTCTGTTTTTCCACTTACGCTGTACCGGTCATTCTGGGCGAGATCAAAAAGCTGTTCCGGGACGGCGGCACTGTAAAGGTGAGCCGGTCACTCAAAGAGCTGAGCCTGCGCATCAATGCAGCCCGGGAGCATCACAGCAAGCTTTGCGGAGCAGAGCCTACTCTGTCGCAGCTGGCAGAGGAGCTGGGGGAAAGCGTGGAGAATATCACGCTGGCGATCCAGGCGGCGCAGCCTGCGGTGAGTCTGACGCCGGAGAACCGGGAAGAGGGCGACCGTCAGATGGATATTCCGGTAGAGTCGCCGGAGGAAGAGCTTGCGGATAAGATAGGTCTGGCGGAGGTATTGAAGAGCCTGCCCGAAGAGGACAGGCTTATTATCCAGCTGCGTTTCTATGGGGGCAAGACCCAGAGCGATACGGCAAAACTGCTCCATACCACGCAGGTACAGATCTCCCGGCGGGAGCGCAAGATATTAAAGGTGATGCGGGACAGGCTGTTGGACGAATGATGGACAGAGCAGCCAAATCTGAGAGAAAAAACTGGGCAAAAGGACGAACCGCAAAATAATTCAAAAAAAGTGAAAAAAGGACTTGCTTTTTGAGGGGGTCTGTGCTAAAATACATTACTGTCAGGCGAACGTCTGACACAAACACCCCCGAAAAAGCGACAGGAAAAGTACGAAGGTCGATTGGTTCTCCTAAGAACTTCAAAAAATCTTCAAAAAAGTGCTTGACAATCTGGTGCTTCGGTGGTAAAATAAATAAGCTGTCAGCCGCAAGGCTGAGGCGCAAACAGGACCTTGAAAATTGAACAATATCGAAAAACTTGTAACGGAACCTATTTTCG
>OLPD01000958.1_pt1 | contig 16937 bp, 17 predicted proteins | sample 1672111 | NCBI WGS metagenome assembly OLPD01 (sample SAMEA3136646, study PRJEB25190) | human gut metagenome
TGCTGCTGCTGTTCCTAAACTAATTCTACTGACTTTACTTATACTTAATGGTAATGAGCTTATAGGTGATGCTCCTAAATTTGACTTTATTGCCAAAACGCCTCCTAAAGCTAATAAAAATATTCCTCAAATATAAATAACTATTCTGTTTATACTTTTCATCTATATCTCCCCAATTTAAATTACTTAGTTATACTTATAATATTATAAATTTTTCTATAGATATGATCATAAAAAAGTAATAGATAGTATTAATAAACAATTTATCATACTACCTATCTATTTATTATCACTTATTCTTAAAACTGTCAATTTAATTATGTAATAACAGTAGTTTCACTCTCTTCTTTACCATTAACAACGAAATCAACAACTTTTTTACCATATGGTAAAAGTAATTGAATAAATGGCCCAGTTGCTAACATTGCAATAACAGTGCCCATCCCAATTGTTCCTCCAAAAATAAATCCAATAATTAAAAATGTTGCATCAAACCCTATTCTAACCCATCTATATTGACAATTTAGTTTATCCTTAATTATAAATGGAACAATATCATTTGGTGCTACTCCAATATCACTTGCTGAAATTATTGAAAATCCTACTGCAATTATAAAACATCCTAATAACACTAATAACATTTTTACAAATATATTAGCTGACTCTACTGGAAAATATGAAACTACTTTTACTCCTAAGTCTATTATTGGTCCTACTCCAAAAACGCAAATTAATGTACCTATCTTTATTCTTTTCATATCAACTATTAATATACCAATAAATAATACTACTAATATTACCATATTAGCTACCCCTGGAGTAACTTCAGCTCTTCCTGAAATCATCTGTACTATTGATAAATCCTTTAATCCTGTTTTATTTAAAGCCATTGCTAATCCCTCTGTGAAAACAGTAAACGGATCTGACCCAATACTTGTCTTTAGAAATAATGCAACTCCAAATTGAATTATACTCATTCCTATAAAGAATAATATCAATCTTTTAATTAAATTAATTACTTTATTCAATTTTTCCACCCTTTGCTACTATATTTTTTACTTCATCTTAATACTACATCTTTTTATACATTTTACATTAATTTAAAATCATCTCAATATTTTATCTAAAAACAGTATTTTTGTCAAAATTTTATTATTATGATAAATACTACTATGATAAATCTTCAAAAGTAAACATATCTAAAAAGAAGCTTCAAATTAAATAAATTGAACTTACAATCAAACTCATTGTTGCCTATTATCTAATGGAGAATATAAGTAGTAAGAGGAGGATAACGTCAAATTATCTTCCTCTTATTTATTTTTATTTACTATAACAATATATTTATTTTAGCATTCACAACTACTATCTTCTTCATTAATACATTCAATATATCTTGGAAAAGCTCTATCTAATTTTGCTTGTAAACATTGAGCATTTTCAAGAGCTTTTATTGCCTTATTAAGGTCATTTAATGCCTCTAATAATTCTCTTGTAATTCCCTTTAAGATTTGTTCTACATCTCTATTTAATCTTTCACATTCACAACTATTAGTATTAGGAAGATAACAATCTGCATTTTTGTCTATCCATTCACTTATTGCTACATAGCTTTCTAGAACACTTTGTTGATCCTTCACTGTACATTTTAAATTACAAAATGCTTCAGTTACTTCTTCTAAGTTTGTATCTAAACTATTACTAACATCCTCATTATTTTCTAAAAACTCTCTTACTAAACATTTAAACTCTCTTAACCTTCTATTAATATTATTATTTCTACTATTTATACATCCCATGTTTTTTCCTCCGTATAATATATATTTTTTATTGTCATATAAGACATTCTTAGTATATACTATGAAATTAAGCTATAATTAGTTACTTAATATTTGTTATAATATAGCATATTTTCACCTTCTATATAATAAAGATTATAAAACTCTTCTCTTTTATTAATAAGTTCATTAAATCTACTAAATTCAATAATTTTTACATTATCCATAACTATTATTTCATTATATCTAATTAAAAAAGCCAATAATCAAATTATTTACCTGCTCCTATAAAATAAATAATTTTGATTATTGACTTTTTATATTAATTTATATCTTTCTAATGCCATTTCAATATTCCCTGAAATTAAAGTATTGAGTCTTTTGATTAAGTCCTTTGGCTCTTCTCTCATTCCTTTTTTTATCCAGTCAATAACTAATCCTACAAAAGCAAATTTATAAAAATCTGCAATAAATGATTTATCCTTATCTCTAACAGACATATCCTTTGACTTTTCTTCAACTACACCTAAAAGTAAATAATAAGTTTCATTATATAAATATCTTTCTAAATATTCTCTACTTACAGAATTATAAGTATTTATAACAAAACTTTTATTTTCTAAAATATATTCAAAAATTTCATAAAATCCTTCTTGCCAAGTATCATATGTCTTTTTATCACCTAAAGCTCTTGTTGCTTCATTTGTATAGACCCATTCTAATAAATCATATATATCTTTAAAATGATAATAAAAAGTTTGACGATTAACTTCACAATCATTTGTTATATCAGAAATTTTTATTTTATCTAATGGCTTTTGTGATAATAATTTTTTTAAAGATGCTGCAAATGCCTTTTTAGTTGTTTGTGCCATATAACCCCCCCTAATTATATCTTATGTATTTACTTCTTTATAAAACTAAGCTATACATTTTATTCATTATATCATCTGGATATTTCCTTATCTATGAAAATTAAAAATAGTAAAATTAAATTTACAAATAGTTAAAATTTATAATTCCCATCTTTTTCACCGTATTCTTTATAATACATAACCTTTAAATTTATCTTAGGATATTTTTTAATAAATTGACTAATAACATAATAACAACTAGGGCATGGCTCCCATTTACTATATAAAACAAGTTGTCCTTCATCAACTAAACTTCCATCTGCTATAAGACTATGTATTTTTTCAAGTATCTTCTTTTCACTATCATTAATCCTATTATAACCTATTCCTAATTTACCCAATTTATTAACCTTACAGCTTTCAAAAAACTCTTGACCTGGTGGTATTAATGTGCAACTATTCTCAATATCATTTTTCCCACTAACAGCCCTAAATTCTTCTCCATTATATGTTACTATTGCCATATTCACAGAATCCTGAATTGCAATACTTTGATTAATTTTATATGTATTATTATATTCCATAATATATTTATCTAAATTTTTAATTAATCTCTTCATTCTAGGAATATAACTTTTTATATGCTGATAATATTCAACACTACCTTTTTCTGCCTTTATATAATCAAAACCTACCTCTTGTGGTATCTCTATAAATAAAGTTTTAGTTTGGCTCTTTTCATCATATTCTTCTTTTACATTTTTATTATTACAAAGTATCATTCTTTTTAACAACTCAATATCTTTTGCATAAACATAATCTCTATCAATTTCATCTTCTAAAGCTTCTAGTTTTATTTTTCCCTCTTTATTGATTCTTCTTGATATAGATTTTTTAGTTTCATCTATTACCTTTAAAATATGCTCTACATCATCTTGAGGCGTTAATATTCTGTCATACTCTACCCTATCTATAATTAAGGTCTTTATCTTGCTTATTTTTTCACACAATTTATTATGTTCATCTTCAAAAACAATGATACTTTCTATATAATCTATAAAACCTTTAATCCCATTTACTTTATAAGTAATATTTCCATCATTAAGAGTTCTATAAATTTCTTCACATAAATTATTATTAATATTAAGCTTATTAGCAAATTCACCTTTAAATTCTTCTTCTATTACTACACTAATATTATAATTCTCATCCTGTAGCACTTTATTAAAATCTTTTATAGTTCTAATTTTAATTCTATCTTTTTTTATACGCTTTATTTTACTATTTCTTTCAATCATATTTACCTCTTTTGTCTTAGAGCTGATATTTTTACGTTAAATATTATAATCTAAATGTTTAACATTTAATATTAAAATATTTTTATCCACTACTCCAATACTATAATCCTATCAATTTATCCTTACTAAATCAAAAAAGAATATAATAGAATTTTATAAAAAAATACTGATAGATATAAAATTTCGCTTTATATCTATCAGCATTTTAACTTTTCTTTATAATTAACTAGATTTCTTTTCTTGCAATTTACTCTTAATAAATATTCTATTTGCAACTGCCATAACCGTTGATCTCAATATTTGACTTTCATTAGTTATAGTTCCTGTAGCTATAGGATATGAAAAATCTCTCGTAGAAAATACAGCCTTTATAGCTTGTTCTACTTCTGAACAAAAATAATTATAAGCTACTTCTATTGGACAACTTTCAATTTGAATATTAATAAGCTCACATATTTCTTGCAAAGTAAATACTTGCTTTAATAAACAAACAACAATTAAATAAGCTAAATGCTTTTCATTGTACTTTTTATCTTTTGGTGGAGAAACAACTTTTTGCTTAACATAATTATTAAGCATTGTAGGTGTTAGCAGTTTTTCATCACTTTCAATATTCATTGATTTAACCAAATTCTCTAAATAAGTAATTACCTGATCTTTATAAAGAGGAACTCTTGGTAATTCATTAAATCTTGGTATATGAAATTCTAAACTTTCCATTAATGCCCCCTAATATTCTATTTTAATAATTCATGCTTTCTTATATATTGTATTGCCACACAGCCTGGCCCACCTTGAGTTGTAAATGCAGGACTTAACAAATTAATTTCTATATCAGCATTTTCTATATTATTTATTATAATATTTTTTGCCTCTTCTGCTAAACTTTCTATACAAGCATGTGAAATATAAATCTTACAGTTTGAATCAACTCCACATTCTAGCATTTCTTCAACTATTTTAGCTATTGCCTTTTTAAAAGTACGCTTAGTTGTAAATTTAACTAAAGACTGCTTATTCTCTGCTAACTTCATAACTGGTACTAGTTTTATAGCACTTCCTATTTTACCTACAATAGATGAAACTCTTCCACCTCTAACTAAGAAATCAAAATCATGTGGAATTAAAAATGATTGTGTATCTTCTAATGTTTTATTTATCTCATCAACTATCTCTTGTTTTGTTTTACCTTGCTTTACAAGCTCTATAGCTAAATTAACTAAATATCTATGTGGTCCACATAATGTTTTTGAATTTATAACCTCTATACGCTCTGGATTAGCTGCCATTCCTTTTGCAACACAAGCCGAATTATATGTTCCTGATAATCCATCAGCCATTGAAACATTAATTATTTCATCATCTGGATATTTATCATATATGTCTAATACTTCCCCTATCGATGGTTGTGATGAAGCTGGAATATGACCTTCACTTATTATATCTATAAATTCCTTTGTTCTTATATCTTCAAATTCCTTATATGTATTTCCATTAATTGTTACTGCAAGTGGTGCAATTATAACTCCTTTTTCAGCTCCTTCATTTTTTGAATAAAGCGATGATGAATCTGCCACTATCTTAATCATAACTTCTCTCCTCTTAATTTAAAGTAATGTTCTAAACAATCTTGATTAATATTCTAAATTATATAGTTTTGAAAACTATTTGTTTTAGATTATCACCCTAAATCAATTTTGTCAATAATATTCATCTATTATTCACATATTCTTCTCCCTTTAATTAATAAATAATAAGGTGAATGATATATCGTATTTAAGTAATCGTGTAATTAAAACATTTAACGCTCTAAAACCTCAACAAACTTTGTAGAAGCTAATGAAAGTGGAACACTCTTCAAATAACAAACCCCAATACTTCTATTAGGTATTTCTTCTAAAACATTAACCTCATACAATAGCCCCTGTTCTAAATAACTCTTTGAAAACTCCTTTACTACACATGCAATACCCAAATTTATCCTCGCAAACTCCAATAATAAATCAAATGATCCAAGTTCAAATTCGGGAGAAATTTTTATTCCCTTAGATAGCATGAACTTCTCTACATATTTTCTTGAATTTGAATTAGGTTCTAAAAATATTAGCGGATAATTAACTATTTCTTCTAATGAAATCTTTTCTTTTGATAAATTTTTATACTTCTCTCCACATACAAAAATGTCTTTAATCTCTTTACAAGGTCTTACTTCTAATGAAGGATCATAAATTGGTAAATTACAGATTGCAATATTAATTTCTCCTGACTTAATTAAATTACAAAGTTCTAGTGTAGTACCATTTATAATTTTAAACTTAAGATTAGGATATCTATTATGAAAGTCTTCTAAATATGTAAGTAGAAAATATTTAGATATTGTATCTCCAACTCCAATTTTTAACTCTCCTACAGTTAAATCCTTAAATTCTAATATTTTCTCCTCTCCTACATTGATTAAATTAATTGCTGAATTTATATATTCAAATAAAATACTTCCCTCATTAGTCAAAGATACTCCTTTAGGTGTTCTATTAAAAAGTCTAATATCTAACTCTCCTTCTAATTGCATTATAGCTTGGCTCACAGCCGGCTGTGTCATATAAAGCTCCTTTGCTGCTCTTGAAAAACTTTTACTTTTTGCTACTTGGCAAAATACCTTATATAAATCTAATTTACTAACCATATAAGTACTCCTTATATCATATATTCGTTATATTTATTTTACTTATATCATTTATTGGTGTATATTACAATAGTGTTAAATATTTGAAAACGTTAGGAGAGATTGTTTTGGAAAGAGTTGTTGGTACAGTTGTTAGAGGACTTCGTTGCCCAATCATTAAAGAGGGAGATAGAATAGAAGATATTGTTGTAGAAAGTGTACTTAAAGCTTCAGAATCTGAAGGCTTCAGTATAAATGATAAGGATATAGTTACTGTAACAGAATCAGTAGTTGCACGTGCTCAAGGAAATTATGCTTCTATAGATAATATAGCTAAGGATGTTAAATCTAAGTTTGGCGATGATACTATTGGTGTAATATTCCCTATATTAAGTCGTAATCGTTTTGCAATTTGTCTTCGTGGTATAGCAAAAGCTGCTAAGAAGATAGTATTAATGTTAAGCTATCCATCTGATGAAGTTGGAAATCACCTAGTTGATTTAGATATGTTAGATGATAAAGGTGTTAATCCTTGGACAGATGTTCTAACAGAACAAGACTTCCGTAATCTATTTGGATATAATAAGCATCCTTTTACAGGTGTTGATTACATTGATTATTATAAATCTTTAATTGAAGAATATGGTGTTGAATGTGAAGTAATATTCTCAAACAATCCTAAAACTATCTTAAATTATACAAAGAGTGTTCTTACTTGTGATATTCATACAAGATTTAGAACTAAGAAAATTTTAAAAGCAAATGGTGGAGAAAAAATTTATAGTCTTGATAATATATTATGTGAATCTATTGATGGAAGCGGATATAATGAATCTTTTGGATTATTAGGTTCTAACAAATCAACAGAAGAAACTGTTAAGCTATTCCCTCGTAATTGCCAACCTGTTGTTGATAATATACAAGCTATTCTTAAAGAGAAAACAGGAAAAGATGTTGAAGTTATGATTTATGGAGATGGTGCTTTCAAAGATCCAGTGGGTAAGATATGGGAACTTGCTGACCCAGTTGTTTCACCAGCTTATACATCTGGCTTAAATGGTACTCCAAATGAAATAAAATTAAAATATCTTGCTGATAATAACTTTGCTGATTTAAAAGGTGAAGAACTTAAAAAGGCAATATCAGAATATATTAAAAATAAAGAGTCAGATTTAGTTGGAGCTATGGAATCACAAGGTACTACTCCAAGAAGACTTACTGATCTTATAGGATCATTATCTGACTTAACATCTGGAAGCGGAGATAAGGGGACTCCTATTATCTTTATCCAAGGTTATTTCGATAATTATACAAAATAATACTTAAAAAAAATCAATGCCACACAGTTTTATCCTGTGTGGCATTATTTTTTTATTTATCTTCTCTAACTAAATAATTATTACCATCCTGATTTTTAAAGTTATATACTTCTTCTTGGAATTGAAAATTTTATTTTATTTTCTATATCAGCTAAAATTTTTGAATCTTTTGGATCTATAAATAAACACGTATAACCCTGTTCTCCTGCTCTTCCAGTTCTACCTATACGATGAATATAAGTTTCTGCTTTCTCTGGAATATCATAATTATATATATTATCTACCCCACTTATATCTAATCCTCTTGAAGCCACATCTGTAGCAATTAAATATTGAATATCAGCATTTCTAAAAGATTTAATAATTCTTTCTCTTTTATTTTGAGGTATATCACTATGAATAACCTTACAATTGTATCCTCTTCTATGCATTGCTACTTCTAACTCATCAGCCCTTCTTTTAGTTCTACAAAATATAATTGCCATAAAAGGATTATCTTCATCTAAAACAGTACATAATGCTTCTCGCTTTAATCTATCTATAGTTTCTACAACTTCTTGTTTAATATTTTCTAAAATTACTTCCTTTTTTTTAACAGAAATAACTAAAGGATCTTTCATATATCTATATGCTAATTTTTTAACCGCTGAGTCCATAGTTGCTGAAAAGCATAAAGTATGAACCTTCTTTGATCTTTCTTTCATTATTGTATCTATTTCATTTCTAAATCCCATAAGTAGCATTTGATCTGCTTCATCAATAATTATAGTTTTTAACTTCTTTAAGTCAACAGTTTTTCTTTTAATATGATCTAGCAATCTTCCTGGAGTCGCAACAATAAGTTGAATATTTCCTTTCAATTTATTTAACTGAGAACCAATATCCTTTCCACCATACATTGATAAAATTCCTATATCTTTACCTGACTTTAACTTTTCAGCTTCTTCAGTAATTTGTATAGCTAATTCCCTTGTTGGTGTAATTATTAAACATTCAATAGTTTTAGATCTTGGATTTATATTTTCAAAGACAGGTAATAAAAATGCTAATGTCTTCCCTGTACCAGTTTGTGCCTCTGCAATAATATCCTTACCATTTAATATATCCTTAATGCTTTTTTCTTGAATCTCTGTTGGAGTTTTTATTCCATTACTTATTAATATTTTGGTTATATCTTCACTAATCCCTAGTTCTTTAAACGTCATTTATTTTACCTCTTATGTTATACTTTAATTAATTATAACATAATTATAGTATTGTCTTTTAGTTTATCAAAATAATAATTAATCCTTCATTTTTAGTTATTAAATTCAATTTAAAGTTATCAAAAGTATTTTTATTACAATAATAAATTATCTATTTACCGATTGAGCCATCTTAAAATATGTATGTCTCTTTCCTCTTACAGCTATTGATAAAGCCATAATATTTTCAGGATCTGCCATTCTTCCATATCCTCCATCTCCAATATGATGAATATCAGCCCCAACCCTTTTGTTACTCATACCTATTAATCTAATTATTCCCTCATCTGCACTTTCTTGACTTGTTCCAATTGCACACATTACTAAGGCTTTTTTCTCCTTTATTTTTCTAACTATATCTGATAATAAATTTTCATTTATTCCCGGAACTGTTCCTACTGCAGGAAGTAAAACTCCATCTGCTCCATTGTTTATGAAGGAAAGTATCATTTTTTCATCTAATATATTTTCTACCATTCCTGCTCCATGCATTTTTCCTGCAAAAACTAATCCAGAATAATGTTTTTTAGCAATATCAATACACTTATTTATTGCTTCATTAGATACTCCTGTAGATGGATTACCTGTTAAACATATAAAATCAACACCTAACTTTTCAGCTTCACAAAAAGTCTTTATTGTTGCAAGCCTTCCTGGAGATAACTTTACTTTTTCATCTATTAAATCAGCGTCCTCATCTACTGGCTCTAAATTTATTCCTATAGGTCTTCCTACAAGATGTTTAATTTTTTTTATTGGATTTTCTTCATATTCCATTCCATTAATTTTCTTTTCAAATACATCAAATTCATTTAATAATATCATATCTGCTCCAAAGGAAGACATAACCTCTGCATTTGTTACTCCATCTAAAAGAGGTGCAGCAGTTACTACCGTTTCTCCTAAAACTGTTCTTCCTTCACTTGCTAAAATTGCATTTTTTAATTCATCCCTTTTCATATTTATAAAATCACTAGCATAACAACTTAATAATCTTTTCATTTTAATCCAATCCTCTCAATTTATTTGCAATTACATTTTAAGTATAACGTATTCAATTAGTTACACGTCAAGTTTATTAACTAATATTTTTTACTATAATTTTTAAGAGATATACTAAATTAAGCACTATTGATAGATGTACTAAAAAAATAAGCTGTATCATATTAAATTGAAATTTTAATATGATACAGCTTATTTTTCTAAAATGTATGCATAGCATTTACTTTTATTAATATTATTTATTAGCTAACCAATAAATTGCATTTATATATCTTTCTTCTACATAATGATGATGTCCACCATCATCGTTAGATATCTTTAATTCTTCTGTATATGATAACTTATCTCTAAAAATTTCAATTACTTTTTCAACACACATAACAGCATCTTGTTGGAGTGTCTTTTTACCTTCTCCTTCTTTCTTTCCATAATGAATATATAATTGAAAATCTCTATTTAACATATCATTTTCTTCTATCCATTTGACTATATCCTTATACCAAAATGATCCACAGATACTAGCTATTTTTCCAAATGCATTAGTTACATATACTGAATATACAGAAATCAATCCACCTAATGAATATCCCATAATCCAAGTATTTTTTGCATTAGTTTTAGTATTATAATTACTATCGATATATGGCTTTATCTCATTGACAACAAACTCTATATATCCTTTTCCTTCACCACCAAAGTTATCAAACTTCGATACTAGTGCAGGAGCTGGCCAAGGTGTATATTCATGAATTCTCTTTTCAGAATAAATTCCTATCCAAATAAATTCATTTAACCTTCCTTCTTTAAAACCCTCTTCAAAGCTATTAATTAGCCTTTCTGAATATTTATAAAGTTCTGCTCCATCATTACCATATAATACTGGAAATCTTTTATCCTTACTGCTTTTATATGATGGAGGAAGATATATAAATATCTCTCTCCCCAATATATACTCTCGCTTAATGCTTCCTAACATCAATATAAATATCCTATTTTATATTTAGTTAAATAAATCTGGATACATTTCCTTTGCAAGATTTTCTATACATTCAATTGTTCTATATCCATATCCCATGAATTCAGTATAAGAAACTTCAAAAACTTTTTTGTTTTCAATTGCTGATACAGATTGTATTAAACTATTGTTATATAATGATTCTACTGCTACTGAATCCGTTTCTAAATTCTTATTGTTATAAACATATAATATAACATCTGGGTTAAGACTCATTAAATTTTCTAATGATTGTGCTCCACCCTTTTCATTTACATTAGTTCCACCTAAAACTTCTAAGACTTCATTTTGTAAAGTAGAGTTTGCTCCAAATACATTATATGAACCATCATTATATGCTGTCATAACTAAAACTTTTAAAGGTTCTCCTTCTACTGTTGAAACTTTATCTTCTACTGACTTTAAGCTTTCTAATAATTCTGTTGCTAAATCGTTAGCCTTATCTTCTACACTGAATATTTTTCCTACATTCTTTATATCTTCAAAAATATTATCTAATGATTGTTCTTCATTCATTAAACTAGCTAATTGTGTATAAACATTTATATTCATACTATTTAAACTTTCAATTGTCCCATATTTATCTTCTATAAATGTAGCAGCTCTACCAATAACTAAATCTGGGCTCATACCTACAATTACTTCTTTAGCTGGTTCAGTTTTACTTTCCGTTATTACATTAATATTGGAAAAAGCATCTTTTAACTCTTCTGGGATTTCATTATCTAATGCTATAGTTCCTATAATACTATCTTGTAATCCTAATTTTAATAATAATTCTAATGATGATTGATTGTTTGTTATTACTTTTGTTGGTGCCTCATTAAAAGTTTCTGTATATTTATTTCCTTCATTATCAGATACCTCAAGTGATATTGGATAACTTACTGCTTGCTCGTTAGTAGTAGTTGTTGATTCTGATTCTTTAGTTGTTGTCGTTGTTTTAGTGCATCCCGCTAAAGCCAATGCTATTGTTGTTGCCACAATTAGTGGAAGTATAATCTTTCTTTTCACTGTTAAATCTCTCCTAACTTTTATTTTTTTATTTATATTCCAAAGGATAATAGCTAATCATAATAGCCTTTGTCCTCTCGTTATACACAATGTCACAATCTATTTCATATATTTCTTTTACCATTTCAGTAGTAATTATATCTTTTGGCTTTCCACTAGCTCTTAACACTCCATTTTTAATAAGATATATCTCATTACAGAACTGTGCAGCTAATGCTAAATCATGTAATGCTGCAACTACACAGATATCTAAACTTTTTACTAGTGATAAAATTTCAATTTGATATTTAATATCTAAATGATTTGTAGGCTCATCTAAAATAAGTATTTGTGGTTCTTGTGTTAATGCTCTTGCTAAAATTACCCTTTGTTTTTCTCCACCAGATAATGTTGAAAAACTTCTATTAATGGATTTCTCCATACCAACTTTTTTTATTGCATCTAATGCAATTTTATAGTCTTTTTCCTTTTCTCTTCCCCAATTTCCTAAATGAGGACTTCTTCCCATTAATACAATTTCTAATACACTAAGTTCAAAATTAATTGTATTAAACTGGCCTACTACAGCCATCTCTTTTGCTATCTCTGATAAACTAATAGTTTTTATATCTCTATCATCAAGTTTAATAGAACCTTTATCATACTTTAAAACACCATATATTGATTTCAACAAAGTAGATTTACCACTTCCATTAGGTCCTATTAATCCTATAAAATCACCTTTTTTAGCATGTAATGATAATAACTTTATTATTTCTACTTTATCAATTTTTACTGTTACATTTTCAATAGATAAATTCATAACCTTAACCTCTATGTATTATTTAAAACTGTTACTTTTTTTAATTAATATATAAGCAAAAAATGGTGCACCTACTAATGATGTTATTATTCCAATAGACATTTCTGAATTTGGTATAATACTTCTTGCAACAGTATCAGCTATTACTAAAAATATGCTACCTGATAAAATACAAATTGGTAATAACCTTTTATGATCAGCACCCACCAAGGAACGTACAATGTGAGGAATAACTAATCCTACAAATCCAATAACACCACATGCTGAAACCAATACTCCTGTGAGTATAGAAATTAAAACCATGTATATTTTTCTTTTTTTATTTAAATTCATTCCTAAAGTAATAGCTGCATCATCACCAACTAGCATAGTATTTAATAACCTTGTTTGAGTTAAAAAATACCCACAGCAAATGATAGTTATTATCAATGGAGCTGTTATAGATTCCCACTTAGCTGATGCTAAAGACCCCATAGTCCAAAACTTTACACTTTGCATACCTTCTGCATCACTTGCAATAGATATTATAAAGTTTGAAATAGCTGTACAAAATGCACTTATTACTGTACCTGCCAAAATAAGCTTAGTTGAAGATGTTTTTTTATTCATTGATGCTAATCTTAATACCATAAATGCTGCTGCCATAGCACCTAAAAAAGACCAAAATGCTACACCAGATACATCAAATAAAGAAATAGCTCTAACCCCTAGCATAATTGAAAAAGTTGCCCCTAATGATGCTCCAGAAGATATTCCCAATATATATGGTTCTGCCAATGGATTTTGAACACAAGCTTGCATAATGCATCCACAAAGTGCCAATCCTGCTCCTACCACAGCTCCTAAAATTACTCTAGGAAAACGGATAGCCCAAATTACATTATATGCAGACCCTTGAGTTAATCTTTCAGCATTTTCTGCTCCAATTCCAAAAATTTTATAACATAAAATCTCATAGGATGTTTTCATATCTACTTTAAATGCTCCAATTGAAACAGCAAATATTATAGAAATAATTAAGGCAATAATAAGCATTATTAATATGAAATAATATCTTCTCTTATTACCACTTAAATCTTTTAAACTATTTTCATATAAATAATCTATAATCATAACCTCCAATTCAAAACTTAATTTTTGTAAGTTAGCCATAACTAACCTTAAATCAGTATATATCTACCTTTCTAAAAAAAGAATACATAATTATATAATATAATGGACAATTCTTAAATTTATTGACAAAACTTTTTTCATTCTCTATAATTTTAATATAGTTAGCATATGCTAACTCACAAAAAAAGGAGACTTAAAATGGTTAATGATAAACATTTATTAGCAAAAGAATTTTTATTTTTATCTTCGGATGATATTAATATAAGTAAATTCACAAAATTACCTAATGATACTATGACTTATGAAACTACCCGTTCTGCTTTTATAATTCCCATTAGTGGACACTCTGAAATTTATTTTTCTAATCAAAAATTTATAGCAGAGCCAGGCAAAGTTATACATGGTTGTCCACATAAAAAAGTATCCTTTAATGTTATTGGAGATGAGCCTTTTCATCATATAAATATTTATTATTCTAACTACTCTACAGAAGGTAATTACTCTAATTCTACATTTGAATTTAATGTTGATAATTTTATTCAGTTAATTTCATTACTAGAAGAACTTTACCTAATATGCAACAGTTCTAATGTAAAGAAACAATTAAAAAAAGAAGTAGTTTTTCAATCATTAATTTCTATGATGTTTTCTACTACAAATTCTATTAATTCACAAAAAGAGTTAATCGAAAACTCTGTTCAATATATTAAAGAAAACTATCGCCATCAAATCACATTACAAAGTTTAGCAGATAGATATAATAAAAGTCCTGATCAATTTTCTTATCTATTTTATAAGTATATGAAAATTAGACCTATTGATTATATTATCCAATGTCGACTAAAAAAATCTTTTGAAATGCTAAAAGAAGGATATAAAGTTCGTGAAGTTGCTTCATATATTGGCTATGAGGATCCATATTATTTTAGTCGATTATTTAAAAAGCATTTTGGTTTGTCACCAAGCAAAATTATTAAAACAAAAACTTATTAGTGAAAAGAGAGAATTACTATGCATGAATCAAGAGAAAATTATCTAGAAACAATTTTTATATTGAATAAACGAAATGGAAGGGTACGAGCTATAGATATTGCTAAGGAACTTAGTTTTAGTAAACCTAGTGTTAGTAGAGCCATAGGCTTATTAAAATCTAGTGGTTACTTAGATGTTCTAGAAGATGGATCTATTATATTAAATGAAATTGGGCTAAAAAAAGCTCAAAGTATTTATGAAAGGCATCAAGTTCTTACTTCTTTTTGTATAGAAATTTTAGGAGTTTCTCCTGATATTGCTGAAAAAGATGCTTGTAAAATGGAACATATTATTAGTGATGAATTATTTGATGCTATAAAGAAATTTATAAACTCATAAATCTATTTTTATAATTAAACTTAGCTATAAAAGTCTACTATAACGAAAAAGAGCTGCATTCCTATATTAATTACCTGACTCAAAATCACTATAAATTATTAATTAGAAATGCAGCATAAAAAAGTTTGATTTTTTGTGCACAAAATATTTAATTTTAATTATTTGCAATAACTTTATCATATCTTATCTTTGTAAAAATAGCACAAGATATTCCTACTACAAATATTACCATAATAAAATAAAATACATGTAAAATGTCATAATATTTTAGAATTATTCCCGTTAATGCTGGAACCACTGCTGATGCTATCCCTCCAGCTGTAGAAACCATGCCCATTGTTGCCCCTTTATTTCTCCAAAAAAGTTCACCCATTGTAGTTTGTGCCATTTGTAATACTCCAGCTGATGATAGTCCTATTAAAGTAAAACCTATTGCTGTAACTACTTCTGTTCTTATTAACAATACTAATATAAGTGAAACTATTCCTATTATTGGATATATAACTAGTACTAATACTGGCTTTATTGTCTTTTGTAAAAGTTTTGCTAATATAAAAACTGAAATAAGAGACCCTATACTATAGTATGTTATTAATTTTAAGGAATCCACTTGGTTCATTCCTAAAATATTTTGACCATAAGTAGGCATCCATATTTGAAATGCAGTATATATAGCATTAGATGTAAAACCTATTATTATGATAGTTAGTCCTTCCTTTTTTAATACTGGTTCTGAAATGAATTTTTTTTGATTTAATATTTTTCCATCTTCAGATACTTCTGCTTGGTTTGCTTTAGGAAATTTTCTAGTAAACAAAAATAAACTATTTATAAGATACATTATGGCAATTAAGAAAAATGTATTTCCATAAAACATATTTCTATTCACAAAAAATGCTATTATTATTGGTAACATTATACCCCCAATTGCTATAAAAGCTTTTACTATAACAGTTGCTGTTCCTGGGGTTTCTGGAAAACATTCCATTAATGACGGATAACTTGAAGAATCTACGAAGGCATGTGATAGTCCTGCAAATACTGATAATACTACAGCCATTCTATAATCATGAACAAAAGGTATCCCAACTAAAAAAATTATTTCAAATATTGGAGATAAACATAAAATCTGTTTTCTACCAAATTTATCGGATAATCTTCCACTAATATATACTGTTGCTGAACGTACTAACCCTTCTATTGAAATTAAAAAAGTAATCCCTGCTACATCTGTATTTAATTGCTTTGTTACAAATTCCATATTTGATGAAAGTAAAATAAGAGCCATACCTAGCATAAAATAACTCATGTATATTCCTAGCCCAGTTGTAAAATATTTACTTCTAAACATAATCATACTCCTCTTATCTCAAAATTATCCATAAAATTGTATATACTAATTTAATTTACAACCTCAGAATTATTTTAATCAAACTTTGTTTATTTTTTAACATTGTTATGTATA
>OLPD01000962.1_pt1 | contig 16918 bp, 12 predicted proteins | sample 1672111 | NCBI WGS metagenome assembly OLPD01 (sample SAMEA3136646, study PRJEB25190) | human gut metagenome
AAAATTTTCAATGTTCTTTCAATTTAGCCTTGACTTTTTATTTGCAGGCTTAATTATTTCTTTTCTATTATCTTATCTCTATTATCTTATCTCTATGCCCAGTCGATCCTGCTTCCTTTCGCCGTTTTCTTTACGACAAGCTTCGTATCAATCTGTTCTTTTAATTCATTGACATGAGAAATAATTCCCACAAGCCGGTTTTCCCCAGCCAGTTCTACCAGCACACGGACCGCCTGTTCTCTTGTACTGTCATCGAGAGAGCCAAATCCCTCATCAATAAACATCGTATCCAAACGGATTCCTCCGACACTACTTTGTATTGTATCTGCAAGCCCCAACGCCATCGATAACGCTGCCATAAAGGATTCTCCACCGGATAGCGTACGCACATCCCTCACTGCGTCATTTACCATGCTGTACACGTCCAGATCCAATCCTGACTGTCCCTGGCTTCCCATATGCGACAAATCCTTGCACTGCAGGATAAAAGAGCCATCCGTCATCTTAATCAAACGTCTATTCGCCGCCTGAATAATCTGTTTAAAATACTGTCGCTGTACATATGTTTCAAAATCCATCTTCACATTGCCGGTCAATGTACCATTCGCAGTCTTGCTCAGATTTGAAATCCACTCGTATTTCTTCTGCTGCTCACCGATTTTTTCAAAAAAATGTTCCAGGCGCTTTTTCGTTTCCTCGTGACTCTGCACAAGATTCGTTATCAATATCTGTTCTTTTGTAAGCTTTTCTTCTTCACTGCGTCTGCTTTCCAGTTTTTTCAAAAGTTCAGAAATATCCGGGCGCTCTTCCCCCTCCAGACGTTCCCGCAGACTCTTTAATACCCCTGTATTTTCACTGACTTGTTTTTCGTATTCCCGCAGCTTGTTCTCCAAGCCCGGAAGCCTTTCTATTTGCGTACAAAACTCTGAAAACTGCTCTTCTGTCAAACTGTATTTTTCCAATGTCTCTCTATATGATTTTTCATTTTCCAGACATTGCACTTCCTGCTCTTTCTCATTTTGAAGTTCGCTTTCCAGCTTTCCTTCCCGCTGTTTCTGGTTCGCAATCTCTTCCTGAAGTATTTTCTCTGTTCTGTCAGTTTCTTCCTGCAGTCTGTTTTTCCGGCTTGTCTTTTTCTTAAGTTCCTCTTTTGCAGCCTCTCCGGACTCCCACGGCAAAGCATCTTTTCTCGTCTCATACTCCGCTTTCAAGCTTTGTCTCTCAAGGTCCAGTGCTGCTTTTTCCTTCTCTGTTTCTTCCAGTTCCCTGCTTTTTTTTCTCAGCTCCTCCTGCTTTACTGGGAGCTTTTCCACCAGTGCTTTTGCATGTGTAAGCTGTTCTTTATTCTGCTCTGCATTCTGTTCCAGTTTCTTTCGTTCTTCCTGGACTCCGGCCAGTTTCTCTTTTAACATTTTTTCCGCTTCCACCAGATCAACTACATCGGTTTCCGGGAACTCATCTTCTCCAAGAAGTTTTCTGCAGTTATCCCAGAATACCGACCGGCTGCTTTCAAATGCATTCCATTTCTCCCGATACAGGTCTGCCGCCTGATCTCTGACTTTTTCTGCTTTGTCTCGCATCTTCTTTGCGCTCTCGACTTCCTGTTCCGAAACTGCATGCAGTGATAGCTGCCTTGGATGCGGATGTTCTGTAGATCCACAGACCGGACATGGTCTTCCTGTCTCAAGTCCCGCTGCCAGGATTCCTGCCTGCTCTTCAAAAAACAGGCTGTATTTCTGTTCATAATCCTCAAAAACAGATCGGTAATTTTTCACTGCACTCTCCATCTTTTTCTGCAGTTCTTCACAGGCTTTCTTTTGAGTATCCAGCTTAGGGATCTGTGCCGTAAGGGTTATCACCCAGGATTCTTCTTCCGTTTTCTGCTCTTTTAACTGCCCGAGAAGCCTTCCGTTTTCTTCCCATCCTGCAATAGATTTCTCTGCTTTCTCCGTATTCTCTATCCATTTCTTCAATTCCGTATGAACAGCTTCTGCCTTTTCTTTCCGCACTTCGTTCTTACGGATTTCCGCTTCTGTCTCTTCCATCTTTTTCTTAAGGGCTTCCAACATTTCATACTGTTTCAGTCCTTCTGTAAGCTTCACAATCTCTCCCGATAATACAGGTTCTTCTCTCTTCAGACATTCCAGGGCAGATCTGGCGGTCTCTGTCTTCTCAGACACCCTATCCATGCCGGTTTCCAGCTCCTTTTTCAGCATTTCTATCTGTCTGATCTTTAAAAGTCTCTTCGTTCCATTTGCCATATTTTCAAAAATCGGTCTGACATTTGCCGCCGCACGAATGTGCTCCGTCTGTTCTTTTTCTTCCTGATACAGTACTTTTCCCACTTCTAATTCTTCTGACTTTTTTTTCGCTTTCTCACAGTCATCAAAAAGCGCAAGCAGAAATTTGGCATTCTTCACTTCACTGTTTAACCGCTCCACTGCTTTTCTTTCCTCAGCCGCCAATTTTGTATAACTTTGCTTCTTTTCCTGCTCTGCGAAAATAATCTCCTTTAACACCTGCAGCGTCTCATCCCGCGCCGGAAATTCCTGTCCTTTTAACAGTTTCCAGTGACTGAAAAGTTCTTTCCCTGCCAGATCTGCAAGAGACTCTTCTTTCACACGTTCCATTTCCATTTGCAGATTTCTCCGGCTCTCCTGCATATCCTGCTGCATTTTCAACGCTCTCTGTCTTAAAATTTCCTGTACCTGTGCATATATTTTCGTATGGAAAATACGGGAAAAGATTTTCTTACGGTCTTTGGAATCGGCAAGCAGTAACTTCAGGAAATCGCCCTGCGCGATCATCGCCATCTGCGTAAACTGTCCGGCATCCATCCCCATGATCTCTGTGATCTTCTGCTCTGTCTCACGCTTTCTTCCCGGGAATACACTGCCATCCGGCATTGTAAGTTCTACTTTTGCGCTCTCTTTTACAAGACGTACAGAACCGTCCGACGCCTTTCTCTTTCCTGCACGCATATACTCCGGATTCCGGCGCACTTCATACCTCTCTCCATGATAATCAAACACCAGTTTGACATAAGTTTCCACGTCTTCGGATGCATACTGGCTGCGCATCATATTTCCTTCCCTGTTGCCACCGCTGGTCTGGCCGTAAAGCGCATACACAATAGCATCAAACACCGTCGTCTTTCCTGCTCCTGTATCTCCTGTGATCAAAAATAAACCTTGTCTTACACCTGTAAAATCAACCACTGTCTTACCTGCATAGGAGCCAAACGCTGACATTTCTATTGTAATCGGACGCATCTTACTCATCCTCCCTTGCTTCTTCTAATATCTGCAGGATCAATGTTTCTTCTTCCGGATCCATCGTTCTTCCCTGCATTTTTTCAAAGAAATCTGCAAAATTTTCTTCCGGTGTTTTCAGGACCAGCTCTTCAGCTTCCATCCATTTCGTTCGGGTTCTTGTATTATCAATCCTCACTTCCAGTATTTTGGAAAATACGGTTTCTAACTGTTCTTTCGGATGATAGGGATCTGTCTCATCAGTCAATGTAATACTGACATAATCTTCCGGGCTGCGTTCTTCTTTTAAAATCTCCTTAAGTTTCCCTGTGATCTTACGGACATCCCTGAGAGGATGCAGCGGATACTCTTCTATTTTCACAGATTTCCCTTTTTCTCCGAGCGTTACAACTGTCAAAGCTTTCGTATGAGAGGCTTCACTGACCGAATATTTTAAAGGTGTTCCACAATAACGGATATGCTCATCTTTTACTTTCTGCTTTCCATGCAAATGTCCCAGTGCAACATAATCAAACGGCTCCACGCCTGTTATGTCTATCTGATCAAGCCCGCCAATCGAAATCGTTTCCGAATCACAGGTTTCCGGCAGGTAGCTTCCCATATAAAACTGGTGGGATATCAACACATTTCTCTCATCCTTAAAATTAATATTTTCCCTCTTGATCAGACGGTTCACCGCATCACTGTATGTCTCCGGTGGATTCTCTTCAAATAATCTGCGCACATATGCCGGTTTTAAAAAAGGGAGCAGGAAGAAGTTCACTTCTCCCCACTCATCCTTCAATGCAACCTTTTCTATATGCTCTTCTTCCTTCTGCGGCACACTGCCAGCCAGGTATATCTTCTCTTCTTTCAAAATACCTGCTGCATACCTCAGACGATCCGCAGAATCATGATTTCCACTGATGATCATAACCGGAATCTGCGGACGTATCTTTGCTAATCTTGTAAGAAAATCATCAAATAATGTTACTGCCTCTGCAGACGGCACCGGCTTATCGTAGATATCTCCAGCGATCACAACCGCATCCGGATGTAATTTCCCGGCATATTCAATAATCTCTCCAAGAATATGTTCCTGATCTTCCTTTAGGCTGTAATGATGTAACTGTTTGCCGATATGAAGATCGGACAAATGAAAAAATCGCATATCGTCTTACACCCCTTTACATGGAAATCCATCCAAATGCATTTGCAACCGAACTTGCCAGAATGATCATAGTGAAAATCGGGCATAAGTATTTGATCATCACAACAAAAATCTTCTTTCTGCGGAAACTGTTTTCCCCATGTCTGATCTCTTCCTCAATCCGGTCAATTCCAACGACTCTTGAAACTAATAAACTTGTCATCAGCGCTGCAATCGGCATCATAACTGAATTTGTCAGAAAATCAAAGAAATCCAGGAACTGCATACCGATGATCTTTACGAACGCAAGCGGTCCATATCCCAGACAGGATAAAGTACCCAGTAAGAGCATAATTACACCTGCAACCACTGTTGCTTTCTGTCTGCTCCATCCAATCTCATCCTCGAATGTCGACACTGCACTTTCCGTCAGCGCAATCGAACTTGTAACAGCAGCAAAAAGCACCAGTAAAAAGAACAGGATACCGATAGCTGTTCCAAATCCCATATTCTGGAAAACCTTTGGAATGGTAATAAACATCAGCGACGGTCCTGCCTGAAGCGTATTCGGATCCCCGCCGGAAAATGCAAAGACTGCCGGAATGATCATAAGTCCCGCCATCATTGCGATTGCTGTATCAAAAATCTCAACATTTCTTGTAGAGTCTTCGATTGATGTTTCTTTCTTCATATAAGAACCAAATGTAACCAAAATACCCATCGCAATTGACAGGGAATAGAACATCTGTCCCATAGCTGCAACAACTGACATCCATGAGAAATTCTTAAAATTCGGTATCAGGAAATACTTCACTCCTGCCATTGCTCCCGGTCTTGTCACGGAATAAATGGCGATAATTACCGATAATACAATCAGTACCGGCATCATCAACTTGGATACACGTTCAATTCCGTTCCGCACTCCTGCATAAATAATCACCAGCGTAAACATACAGAAAACTACAAAACAGATCTCTGTAGATACTCCATTTGAAATAAAGCCGGAAAAGTACCCATCGGCTGCCAAATCTTTTCCATTTCCCATAATATATTCTTTCAGATACTTGAGTACCCATCCACCAATTACAGAATAATATGGCACGATCAGTATCGGAATGATCGCATTGATCCAGCCACCAAAAGACAGCCAACCTGCTTTTTCAAATGACTTGAATGCCCCAACCGGACTTTTTCTTGTCATGCGTCCGAGTGCAGATTCTGCAACGATCATCGTATACCCGAATGTTAACGCAAGTATAACATAAATGAGAAGGAACATTCCTCCTCCGTACTTTGCTGCCAGATATGGAAATCTCCATATATTTCCCAGACCGACAGAGGCACCTGCCGCTGCCAGTACATACCCCAGTTTCCCTGAAAATGAACTTCTGTGTTTCTTCATGACTTTTCCTCTCTTTTTCATTCGTTTTGCACATCGTAACATTTATTCTATCATTTTTCTCATCAAAAGTCACTACAGAGTTCCAAATATGAAAGAATCACAAATCAAAATTTCATCTTTTCATTTTATCGGTCAATCCCAGATTAGATCGCCAGCAGATTTTTCAAAGCTTCCATATACATCAGCACTGCCTCTTCCATATCTGAAATGCGGATAAACTCATCTGCACCATGAATACGATAATCGATCTCCGTCTTTTCCGGTCCAAATGCAATTACATTCTTCAGATATTTTGCATATGTTCCACCTCCGATTACGATCGGCTGATTCTTTGTATCACCTGTCACATCTACATACGATCTATAGATCGCTTCTACAAGCGGAGACTTTCTTGGATAGAACAACGGCTCACCGAGCTTCTTAATCTCCATCCTGCCGTTTTCATCTTCTAATTTACCTTCACACATTTTGCGAACATCCTCCGGATGTAACGTCACAGGCACACGCACATCAATAGTACAAATAATTGTGCCATTTTCTGTCCGGACGGTTCCGTTGCACAAAGTCAGCACTCCGAATTTATCCTCAAATTTCAGACCAATCCCGGAGCCATCGCATGCTGTACCGATATGGGAATTATAATATGTAACAAAATCATCTTCGAATCCCGCTTCTGCAAGGCACGCACATGTAACACCTGCCGCATTTACTCCCTGTGTCGGCATACTTGCATGTGCCGGTACTCCTTTCGCGTAAATATGAAGTTCTCCATTTTCTTCCGTTACTTTGTACTCCGGAAGTCCAGATTCTGAAAACGCTTTTTCCAGACGTTCTTTCAGGCCTTCCTCTGCCGGAACTACCGTTGTACAAGTGTCACATACTGCATTGAATACAAATCCACCATTCATAGAAATGATCTTTGTATGTTTGGAGTAGGCATTTAACGCCATCTGTCCCATCTCTCCGTGAATACATGGGAAATCTGCGTCCGGGGTAAATCCATAGGACAGCTCTTCTGCGACTTTGTTGTAGTGTTTCATACACTCGGAGCCATTTTCCTCATTGCATCCCATAATCAGGCGCACTCTTTTATTCAGTTTTACACCGGAATCACGGAGCATCTTCATAGCATACAATCCTTCTACAACCGGTCCTTTATCATCTGTTGTTCCACGCCCGTATACATAATCGCCATCCCTTGTAAGCGCAAATGGCTCATATGTCCATCCGTCTCCTTCCGGTACAACATCCAGGTGTGCCGCAATACCTATGATTTCTTCGCCTTCACCCATCTCGGCATAACCGCAATAATTATCCAGATTCACGGTCTTAAAGCCAAGCTCGTCTGCGATCCGAAGTCCCTCTTCCAATGCTTTCGCCGGTGCTTCACCAAATGGTTTTCCTTCTATTGGTTCGCCTTCTATGGACGGAATAACTACCAGTCTTTCTAATTTTTCCAGCATTTCATCTGATAATGCGTGAATTTCTTCTTTTATATTCATTTCTCTGCCTCCTCTTCCTGCCTGGTTTCTATTATACTGCGACTCATTTTCCTAATCAATGCGCAGAATATCTCCTATCATATTCATCTTATCTTTTTTTCAGACACATATTTATATAATTGTAAAACAGAATCAACAAAATTACAAATCCCAGATATCCGATAACTGGATACAACACGCTGACAATTACAGAAAAACCAAAGTGGCTTCCGGCAAGCCCGACAAGCGACATCACCAGTACGCGGAACCAGTTCGTATTCACAATTGATTTTTTCTGCACTTTCCACTCTTCTGCTCTGGAAAGAACCGCATACATACAACCACATGCCGCTGCCCAGATGCAGATTACCATCATAATTGCATAAACCGTACCGGCAGCCGGATGCAGCTTACGCGCCATCACAAGCGTCGGAAGTTCAGCCTGATAAACATTTCCATAATTACGGATAATCGCGATCACACAGACACATATCATTGCCGCAAGTGCTCCCGCACCGAGGATTCCTCCTCGGATAATCTTCCGATTGTCTTTCGCTTTCTGCCCTAACGGAACTACAACTGCAATTCCCACCGTTGTATTATAAGAGAAATATAAAAGTGCCGCCAGAAACCAGTTTTTCATCAATCCGTTTGTCACCTGCAGACTCTGGAAATCAATTGCTTTTGCCTGCGGCTGCATACATACGCAGAGGCAGATCACAACTCCTGCAATTACAACAAATGGGATAAAAGCTGACATGGATTTTGTAAATCCTTCGGTTCCAAATAATACCGGAACTGCCACAAAACAGGTATAAACAATCGCTGCAACCTGAAAATTCATTCCAAACTGCTGTTCCAGAACCGTTGCTCCAACCGCTGTCATTGCCGGTATACATGCAATCATAAATCCAAGTGTGACAACCATGGAGAAAAGCCGGAGAAGTTTACTAAAGAAACCATCTCCCATTGGAGAAACCACTTTATCAAAATAAGGTGTATCCATTTTCTGCGCCAGACGCATAGCCATGATCACTGTAACCGCAACCAGTGTTTCACAGACAAGAACGCCTGCAACTCCAATATATCCGAAATTTCCAAAAAACTGCATTAATTCATTGCCGGATGAAAATCCCGGTCCAACCATACTCCCGATTAAAGCTGTCGCAATTCCGAGGGTTGTGATCCGTACAGATTCATTTTTTTCTTTTGTTTTCATGTTATTCTCCTAAAATTGCTTTAATATCCGCAAGATTTTCCGCGAAATAAATCTGTTTCTGCCGTTCTTCTGTCGATAATCCCATCTCGATCATATGGAAAAGCAATGCTTTCAATCCATCATAATAACCGTTCAGATTGTATAAAATACATGGTGCATCCAATTGCTGCAGAGCTATCTGCGACATCACTTCCGCAATTTCTTCCAATGTGCCGGTCCCACCCGGAAATGCAATAAATGCATTGCCAAGCTCGATCATCTTACGCTTCCGCTCCGGAAAATCTTTTGTAACGATCAGCTCGGTCACGCCATCATACTGTACTTCACTTTGTATGAACATCTCCGGCTCTACACCGGTCACTTTTCCACCGGATTCCACTGCGCTTTCCGCCAGAATCCCCATAAGTCCGGTTTTTGATCCTCCATAGACGAGTGCATGTCCACTGTCGCCAATCCACTGCCCCAGTTCTTTTGCGGCTCTCTCCAAAGAATCATCATTTCCTTTATTTGCTCCTAAGTATACTGTAATATTCATCCTTATGTTCCTGCCTTTTTCATTTATCTGCTATTTTTACACACATTCACCTACTACTATCTCTCGACACTCACTTATCAGTCAAACATTGTCTGCCAGTTCTCATTCTCATTTGCTTCAAAACACATCAGAATCTGTCCATTTACTCATGATTTTTTCTCCTATTGTCTTTGTCATTTTTTTGTTAGAGCCAATAGATACTATTTTATTATATAACAAACAGCCGGCACATGAACAGCTTTTATAGCAATAAAATATGCAGATAGCCTGTTTCCAGACTGTCTGCATGTGTCATATCAGAATTTCTTCTGTTCTTATTTTGTTTTAACAGACTTCTTTGCTGACCAGGAAGAATATACTTTATGATCTAAATAGTTATTGTATGCACGAACTCTTACATAGTATCTCTTCTTTGCTTTTAATCCTTTGACTGTATAAGAAGTTGAACCAAATGTCTTTGTCTTGCTTCCTTTGAAGTTGCTCTTCTCTGAATACTGTACCTGATAACCTTTTGCGGTTACTTTCTTTGCACTTACTTTAAAGCTCTTTTTGCCGCTGCTCAGTTTTGTAACAGAAGTAGCTTTCGGTCTTGCAGCTTTTTCATCACTAATACGGAAATTGTATCCGCCCTCTCCCTTTCCGGAGATTTTTATGTAGTAAGTACCTTTCCCAAGGGAATCCAGCCACCAATTATCGATATGGTCTCCATTGCTGTTATAAACATCCTTAGACGCCTCGCCGGAATATACCAATGCTCCTTTGGATACTACCGTAAATTTAAACCAGTCTACATCGGAACCGATTCCATTAAATCCATAATATGTCTTATTCAGACCAACTGTTCTGGCATCATATTTTTCCTCTACCTGATTTACGAAGTTTTCCGGAAAAGTCTCTTTATATCCTTTAAACTGGAAAGTAATGTTATACGGATTACTGCTTGTATCTGAGACACTGTTCTTTACCTCGATCAGATAGGTTGCTCCTTTACTCAGAGAATAGGTTTGCGTGTATTCCTGGCTTGTACTCCACCGGTCTGCCCAATTACTCAGTACATCATCAGAGAACTCTTCTACCAGACGTAAGTTTACAGCTGCTGTTTTCGCTTTTACAATTGTTTTTAAGTCGCCTGCTGTTTTCGGTGTGAAACGATAACAATGTACTGCATCCTTACTGAGATTTTTCTTTGAATATTTTGCTCTTCCATTCGAATCCAGTTTGATGGTTCCCTGTGTACTTTCTGTTGCATAGGTTGCGATAGAATTATCTGCCGCCTGTACGGTTGCCGGTGACAAAGCAGCAAATCCCATTGCCGCTGTTAATAAAAATGTGATCATTTTCTTTTTCATAGTATGTCTCCTTTTCTTTTGCCTTCGCGTAATTAAAAAATTACGCTTACATTTTTGTATTATACTATATAGACAGGTCGAGTTTGAAAAAAGTTTTAAAAATTTGAAAAAAATTTTTATTTTTTTCTTTACTTCAAAACCTGCAATCCGCTTTGATCTGTAATGCTTTTCCAGGATACTTCCTGATTGCTGTTTTCAAACTCAGAAGTCGCCGTGTCATCGATACGGAATGTCTGTTCTGCTGAACCATATACCAGTATTTTGTTCCTTACTGTAATCCGGTGAACCTCACACATTCCAGTTCCCTGTGTGATCAGATTCATGAGCAGTCCATTGCCATCTGCCGCTATATGCAGATCTTCCACATTCTCTTCACCCTGAATTGTCACCAGCTCATACCCGTTCGCTGTCTGTTCACAGGAAAACAAGCGCAGATCATAGATTTCCATCGGTGCCGCGTCCTGTTTCGGACCGACTCCCAGTTCCGGGATCTGGTCTCCATCGATATCAGTGACAAAATAATAATAGTCTGTATTATTCTCCATCTGCGTAAATTCGTATTTTCCATTCTGCACATCAGTCAGCACCTGCTCGTATAAATTCCGTATCTCTGTCTGATCTGATTGTTTTTTATCTTGTTTCTTATCCTGTTGCTGTTTGTTTTCTTTCTTTTGATGATTTTTTGTATCTGTTGTTGTATCCGTATCTTCTGTCATCTGTGCGGTTGTCGCTGCCTTGGAAAGCCGGTCTGCCATGTGATTTTCGTTATTCAACTGATACACTCCGTAACTGCCTGCTCCGACTATACACGTTGCAACAACTGCCGCTGCGATTTTCCCGGCTGCGATCTTTCCTGCAGTGGATGCAGTGCCTTTCGCTGCTGTTTTTCCTGCCGCAGATGCAGTGCCTTTCGCTGCTGTTTTTCCTGCGATCGTAGAAGCTTTAGCCGTAGCTTTTTTCAAAACAACTGCTTCTACTTTTTCTCCTGCCGTACGAAATGCCGGCTCTGCTGCCATGACCTTCTGATCGGTACTCAGTAAATATAACAAAAGCGGAATCGGCGCCACACTGTACAGCCGGTATCCTTTTTTTTGCATTTCCTCTGCTTTACTCTTCAGATTTTTTCTTCCATAATTTAATCTGGATTTGACTGTATTCTCTGAACAGTCCATTGTCCGGGCAATCTCGGAAATGGATATATTTTCAATATGAAACATCAGAATACACATCCGCTGTTCTTCCGAAAGCGTATCCATCATCTCCTGCACCAGTTCTTTCGTCTCTTCCTGTGTATAGGCAAGTTCCGGCTGATTTTCTGGATTGTCATCCTCTACATCATACACATATTCTTCGCCTTCCCCATCCACAGCAAGCTCTGAAAACAGCATCGGATTCTTCTTTGCCAGCATATTTTTCGCCGTATTTGCCACGATCATTCCAAGCCAGCCTTCAAATGCTTCTGGGTTCTGAAGCGTAGACAATTTCTGAAATGCTTTCAAATATGCTTCCTGGAGCACATCTTCTGCTGCCTCTTTATTTTTCATATACTGTAAGGCAAGATAATACTTTTTCTGATAAGTCTGTTCATATAGATAGGCGAATCCTCTTTCATCGCCTTTTACTGCCTGTGCAATTGCTGTCTTAAGATCCATATTTTTCCTCTTCTTACTCGTATTTTTCTCTTATTTCGCAGATTTTAAATATTCTTCTGTCAGCTCTACTGCATCTGCGATACACTGTGGGCAGCTGCAAAGTACTTTTCCAGTCTCCACACCTTTTAATTCACGGCAGATGCAGGAACCGTTTTTCTCTTTAAACTTCTGAACATACATTTTGATTTTCTTATAAGTATCTCCTTTTGTCTTGGATCCTTCTTCTACGTTACCTTTACTGTTATCCAGCCCGATGATCATTGCCATGCCGGAGAGCGCGCCGCACATCTCCATCACGCCCATGCCAAGTCCAAATCCTTCCGCGATCCGGAACATTTCCTGCTCGTCAATTCCAAATTCTTTGCAAAATGTACAGGCTACTGCCTGTGCACAGTTGCATCCGTTTTTATGTAATTTTACTGCATATTCTGTTTTTACGCTCATTTTGTCTTCCTCCTGGTCTTTGTTGTATTTGATGATACTTATTGCTTTTTCACTGTGTCTTATTATACTCATTCCCTGCTTTCTTCGCAATAATTGCAAGATGACTGAACCAGCTGTCCGGAACTGCTCCGTGCCAGTTATTTCGACATGCCGGCTCGAATGTTACATTAAACATTCCAACCTGCATTTTTATCGTACTCCTACAGTGATTTTGCCCATTTTTCAATTTCCTGTTTATTTGCACGGTTCAGAAGCAACTCTCTTTGTTGTTCCACTTGCACTGAAATATGCAACCAGTTTCTTTGCCATTGTAATTACCTCTTTAAATTTTGCATTAAAAAATGTGTAAGACTTTCTTTTTATCGTACACATTTATTATAGTTCTCTTTTTGTATTATGACTAATACTTATATTAGTATGTATGACAATCTGGACTCTTGGATAATTCTTTCCTTTGCGTCACTACTTTATTTTCATTTATCTGTATTGGCCATTTTAGTTATATACGATTAAATCATCTGTATTTTTCTCACATATATACACCATAACGAATTACTTTTCACAAGTCAATTCGTTTTTTCCTTTTCTTCCAATCAAAAACGCTGCTATAAACGCAGTAACCGGCACTGTCAGAACAACTCCAAGGCTTCCGGACAAGCCCTGCATGATCTCGATTCCAATCACATAAGAATTTGCCAGCTGCAAATAACTCAGATCATATGCGTAATTAAGAACAAGTGTTGTCATTGCGCCACCGACATATGCAAAGATCAGTGTGTTCGTCATTGTTCCCATCATGTCCCGTCCGACATTGATGCCGGAAAGGAACAACTGCTTCATCGATAACGTCTTATCTGTCTCATATATTTCCTGTATGGTTGATGCGATAGACATTCCAACGTCCATGACTGCTCCCAGTGCTGAAATAATAATACCGGCGAAAAGCAATTCTCCGATTTTAATTTTCGTATTTTGTCCGACATAATTGAGTGCCTCTATATCTGATACATTAAAGCCTGTAATTCCTGCCGCTTTTCCAAAGATGATCGCCGCCACTGCCGCAATAATCACTCCAATGGCTGTGCCTAGAATTGCCGCCACTGTTTTCTCTGAAATTCCTCCAAGTAGCCCCAATGTTATGATTGTCGTAAGCACCGCAACAATGATTGTCAGGAAAATCGGAGAAATTCCTTGATACATAAGCGGAAACATCAGCCAGATAATGCATATAAATGCAAATACCAGACTCAGTACTGCATAAATTCCTTTTTTGCCTCCGACCAGGCATACTACCAGTGCAAAAATAAATGCAAACACATAAATCGACATTGTACGGTCCTTGCTGTATACAGTAAATCCCGCATTGTCTCCACTCTTATTCACGATCACAATAATTTTCATTCCTACTTTACAGTCCGCACCAAATAAAGTTCCACTCGGATTGATGGCTTCTTTTTTCTGTCCCTTGAATGTCCCGGATATCATTTTCACCTGGACTTTCTGCGTTCCATAACGATTTCCATCCTCTGCAAGATTATCTTCCACAATTTTTGTGACAACACCTCTTTCATAAGTCTGTCCTTTATAAGATGCCAGAGTCGCTTTTTGAAAATCATTACATTTATATAGAATCATTCCAAATATAAGAACTGTAATCCCAAGGATTACAAGTTTTTTCCATGTCATTGTTTTTTTCATTTTCTATTTTTTCATCCTTTTCTATGTAGCAAAGAAAACCCATACTTGAATCCGGTTCAAGTACAGGCTCCCTTTTTTGTAATGTTATTTGATTGTTGCTTTCTTGACTGAGCTGAATGCTCCGTAGATTTGTTTTCCAGCCACTGTCTTATAAGCACGTGCTTTTACATAATAGGTTTTTCCTGTTTTCAGTTTCTTCACTGTATAAGTTGTCGCATTTGATTTTCTTACTGTTTTTGCTTTTTTGAAGTTTTTGTTATCAGCATATACGAATTCGTATCCGGAAACCTTTTTATTTTTATCCCATTTTACGGTCAGCTGTGCTGCCTTTTTATTGTTCAGAGCAATCCTCTGTTTCTTCGGCGCAACAGTAATTGTAATCTTTTTCGTTGCTGCCTTATACGTATCTGTTGCTGCTGCTTTCACTGTAATCGTTGCCTTTCCAGGAGCTTTTACGGTTACTTTTCCATTGGCATCAACTGCTACTACAGATTTATCGGATGTCTGATATGTTAATTTACCGTTTCCGTTTGTCTTTGCGTTTAACTTGAATGCTTTTGAAGTCTCTGTTTTTGTATAAGAAGCTGTTGCAGTAATCTTCTGGTCTTTTGCTTCCACAACGTCTTTTTTTACAATTTTGTAAGAAGATGATCCATCCAGTTTATTTCCTGTATCTGCATCATAGACTTCTACTTCAAATGTATCATCTGTTACATTTACTACTGAATAACTTGGTGTCCATGTCTGGCTTCTCTCAGAGATGTAATCCTGTTTTGCTGTGATCAGATTGTAATATTTAGATCCGGTTGCTGAATTTGCTTCCAGATAAACCGTTCCTTCTGGATTTACAACTGTACCGCTCTGGGTTTTGTTTACAATCTCATAGCAGTTATTTTCTTTTGAATAATTTGCCGTATCTTCTGTCTTAAAGAATTTGTCGTGTGTTTTTCCATCACCCTGTAACTGATAAGTTCTGGAATAAGTATGGTCATGTCCCTGCATTACTACATCGATGTCATATTTATCCATAAGCGGTGTAAGCTGTGTTCTGAGAACCATGCCGTCAGAATCAGAGTGATCATATCCTGATCCGTAAATATCATGGTGAAACATTACTACTTTCCATTTCACATCTGGATTTTCCTTAATCGCTTTGCGCATTACATTTTCATGTGTTGCACAGTTGTAATTGTTTGTGTCCAGCACGATGAATAATGTATTTCCATATGTATAGTAATAATCTGTTCCCGCTGCCGTGTGTCCTTCTGTGTACTGGGTTTTGTTTTTATAACCACTTGTATCAAATGCATTCGGGTTATTATAATGCATGCTGTACTGAGCAGAAGCAGAATCATGGTTACCGATAGTTGTTGCTACCGGAAGTGACCGGAGTGCGTCTGCGCCAAGATATGCCGCATATTGAACTTCATTATTGTTGGTATTCACCTGATCACCTGCGGAAGCGACAAAACTTAACTGCGGATTACGTTTTACTGCATTATTTAACACATTGTTCCAGTTGTATCCGTCATTTCTTGCAGCAAGATTATTATTTTTCATGACTTCGCCATCTGTACTTGTCTGTCCGGAAGAAGCTCCGATCTGTGGATCTCCTACATATAAGAAGGAATACTTTTGGAAAGACTTCGTTGCATACTTTTGTGCGTCCTGATATTTGCCATCCTGAAATACCTGATAATAATAAGTTGTATTCTCTTTTAATCCTTCTACCGTTGCTTTATTAGAATAATACTGCTCTCCATCGATCTGCACTGCCTCTGTCTGAGTGCCTTCCACTTCTTTCGCATCAGTCATATCTTTATTTGTGGCAATTTTTACTTTTGGTGTTTCCGCTGTTTTGCTATAGTAAGCAAAATTGAGCTGTGTCTCATCTGCACCAGGTGTTAAGGATACATTCTCATAATTTTTACTATATTTATCCCAGTTTTCTTTCCATAAATTCCAACTTTCAGATTTAGAAGCTGATGCATCGTTCCAGTGTTCGGTTGCCGCCTGTACGTTTGATAATGCGGATGGACATGCCATCATAACTCCACCTGCCAGCATCATTGCTGAAACTGCTGCCTTCATTGCACGTTTTTTTGCGTTTCTCTCTACGCTTCTTCGAATCTTTCTCACAATAGATTCCTCCTTTATAGTTGATCATTTTCGATGTCGAGATTCACTATAAAGGAGGATTGTAAAAATTTGATATTGAAAATCGGGAAATTTAAGTTAAAAGATTGTAAGTTTACGATATTAAAACAGATCCAGCATATTGTCCAGATAAATTTCTTCCCTGACCTTAAGCTGGTATTCCGGCTTTGTCATGTAATATAGCAGAAATTCCAGAATCAGGGCACTGCCAAGGCTTCGTCCTTCAATTTTAAAATTAGAAAATCCCATTGGCAGATATCTCTTCTGAATATCCTGGATACCAATAAATCCCTGATTCTTCATGGCTTTTGAAAATCGATACCCGCCTTCCGAATCCGGTGCATTGCAATGGAAATCGCTGCAGTCTTCCCCCAAATTTCTTCGGCTGACCGTTTCATAACACTCTTTTCTGTCTTTGCAGCCAAAATAGCAACATTCATTACAGAGAAATTCTATTTTATCCTTCTGTCCGGCAGACAGCGTATCTAACTTATCAAATGCTTTATTCAGCCGGAAATCCGGCACAACAAACTGAAATTCATCTCTTATTACTTCCTCATGCAGCTGTATGAAATCTTTC
>OLPD01000966.1_pt1 | contig 16866 bp, 9 predicted proteins | sample 1672111 | NCBI WGS metagenome assembly OLPD01 (sample SAMEA3136646, study PRJEB25190) | human gut metagenome
ATTTCTTATGCCTTTAAAAATAAAATTTACAAAACCTATGTTTTTCAGTGCCCTCGTTGCAACCTCGTGGGGGGCGTCTGTCCAGTTGGATATCAACTTCATTTGCCAAAGCAGACCCTATAACTGTATCTTCGAAAATGCTTCCGCAAAGGCAGTGTTGATCGGCTCTTTTGCTTCTTTTGCCTGTTTCCGTAAATAATGATTCACGTCTTTTTTGCTTGCGCCTTTTCCTTCTTTTTTCTTTCGTTCCTCAAAAGAACTCAGTTTTTCTTTGTGTCCGCAGACGCAGACAAATCGTTGTCCGTCGCCTTTTCCTACAAGGTCCATTTTCTTATGGCATACCGGGCAGCGGGCATTGGTATGGCGGGAGATGGTTTCTTTGTGTCCGCATTCCCGATCCTGACAGACGAGCAATTTTCCGTGTTTTCCGTTGACTTCCAGCATGAATTTGCCACATTCCGGACATTTGGTGCGTGTCATATTGTCGTGGCGGAAGGTACCGTCTGCAGATTTGATCTCCTGAATGAGAGCCTTTGTGTAATTGTCGATCTCTTTCATAAAGGTTTTGTCGGATTCTTTTCCTTTTGCGATCGCCTGCAGGCGCATTTCCCAGGAGGCAGTCAGTTCCGGACTCTTTAAGTCAGAAGGAACCAGGGAGAGCAGTTGTTTTCCTTTGGATGTGATGTGAATCTCATTTCCCTTTTTCTCCATCAGAAAACTGTTGAATAATTTTTCGATGATATCTGCTCTGGTGGCGACTGTACCGAGTCCTCCGGTCTCTCCCAGCGTTTTTACGACATCCTTATCCTTATGTTTGAGATACTTGACCGGATTCTCCATGGCGGCGATCAGAGTACCTTCGGTGAAGCAGGCTGGCGGTTTGGTCTTGCCTTCTGTGATCGTCAGTGCGGTGACAGGAAGTGTCTCGCCTTTTTGCACATCCGGCAGGGAAATCTGGGAGAATGTGGTCTGTTCTTCGTCCTCGTCTTCGCCGTCAGTATAGCCCGACTCATAAACTTCTCTCCAGCCGGCAGATTTGATAAAATTGCCTTTCGCGCTAAAGCGTTCTTCGCCGATGGTGCCGCTGATGGAAGTCTCTTCATACTCGCAGGCAGGAGAGAGAACCGCCAGAAACCGGCGCACGACCAAATCGTAAATTTTGCGCTCTTCATTGCTCATGTGGTCAAGCTGCACAAACTGTTCGGTCGGGATGATTGCATGGTGATCAGACACTTTGCTGTCATTGACAAAGGATTTATTTGCCTGAAGTTTTTGCATGGAAAGCCGTCCGGCAATCTTGCTGTAAGGACCTACTGCGCAGGCTTTTAAGCGTTCCTTTAAAGTCGGCACGATATCGGTAGTGAGGTAACGGGAATCGGTACGAGGGTAGGTGAGTACTTTGTGATTCTCGTAAAGTCTTTGCATGATATTGAGGGTCTGTTTTGCGGAAAATCCGAATTTCTGGTTGGCTTCCCGTTGAAGTGCAGTCAGGTCATACAGTGCAGGTGCGAATGTTTTTTTCAGCTTTTTGCGTACATCCGTTACAAGCAGTGACGGAGCGGAGGCCTGTTTGATCGCCTGGATGCGGTCTTTATCAAAGGAGCGGGAAGAGCCGGATCTGGCATCTGTCCATGTAAATGTGATTCCGCCAACCGCAGCTTTGAGTCCGTAATAAGGAACCGGCTTGAAGGTGCGGATCTCTTCTTCTCTGGCAGCGATCATAGCGAGTGTCGGGGTCTGGACACGTCCGCAGGAGAGCTGTGCATTGTATTTGCAGGTCAGCGCTCTGGTAGCATTGATCCCGACCACCCAGTCGGACTGTGCACGGGCAACAGCAGCGCGGTACAGTGGCTCGTAGGATTTGCCGGGGCGCAGATTCTGAAAACCTTCCCGGATGGCTTTGTCTGTAACGGAGGAGATCCAGAGTCGCTTCAGCGGCTTCTGATTTCCGGCTTTGTCAAGGATCCAGCGTGCCACAAGTTCCCCTTCTCTGCCGGCATCGGTTGCAATGATGATATCAGAGACATCTTTCCGGAAAATCAGCTCTTTGACAGCGTGGAACTGGCGGCCGGTCTGTTTGATGACTACCAGCTTCCAGTGCTCTGGGAGCATGGGAAGCGTATCCATGTTCCAGGTCTTGTACTGTTCGCCGTATTGCTCCGGATCAGCCAGTGTGACAAGGTGACCCAGCGCCCATGTGACGATATAGTCTGTTCCTTCTATATAAGTATTTGTTTTTTTATTGCAGTGTAAAACCCGGGCGATGTCCCTGCCCACGGAAGGTTTTTCTGCAATGACGAGATGCTTCATAGTGTTTCTCCTTCTTCTGTTTAAAATATTCAGACGTTATGGAAGCCTTTTCCGATGATCTCACTTGTATTGGAGATGAGAATAAATGCGGAAGGTTCTTCGTCTTTGATAAAATTACGGAGCCGGACAGCCTGCGGGCGGTTCAGTGCCGTGAAGATGACGTATTTGTCTTTTCCGGAAAACGCGCCCTGTGCATGGCAGACAGTAGCGCTTCGGTTTAATTCCTGTACAATAAAGTCGCAGATCGGCTTTGGATTGTCACATACTACGTTAAAGTATTTGGAAAGATTGAAACTTTCAATAAAAGTATCGATCATAAACGAGCGGATTGCAAGTCCAAGGAATGAATACAGCCCTGTTGCAATGTCGAACATGAAACAACCAGCAACGGTGATCAGCACATCTGTGATCAAAAGAGCATGTCCGATATCTACGCTGGAATATTTTTTCAGGATCATGGCAATGATATCCGTACCGCCGCTGGAAGAGCCGATGTTAAACAGGATCGCGGAACCAAGAGACGGAAGCGCGATGGCAAAACAAAGCTCCAGCATCGGCTGATTTGTCAGTGGTGCACTCATCGGATAGATCCGCTCCAGTGCGGAGAGCGCAACTGACAACAGAATGCTGCAGTAGGCAGTCTTTGCGGCAAATTTTTTGCCGAGAATAAAAAATCCGATGATCAGCAGAATCATGTTAGTGATAAAGTTGAAATCTCCTGCGGACATCACGCCGGTTTTGGCAACGAGAACCGCAAGACCGGTGATTCCTCCAAATGTAAAATGATTTGGAAATTTGAAAAAATAAGTGCCTGCCGCCATCACCAGTGTACTGAAGGTCAGCAGGAAAAAATGTCGTAGTTTACTTTTCATGTCGAATACCCCCGAATAAGATAAGAAAATTGTAGCTTGTGCTTTCTCAAAAGTCAATGAATTATCGTCGGATTATTGGAAATACTAACTTTCAACAAGGAGGGTGAAAAAAGATGTATCAGGATTTACCGATTCAGGATATTTACGCAAGAGAAATTTTAGACTCCCGGGGCAATCCGACGGTAGAAGTGGAGATACTTGCCGGGGAGAAAATCGTGGGAAGAGCAGCGGTTCCATCCGGCGCATCAACGGGAAAATTTGAAGCAGTAGAGCTTCGTGACCGGGAGAAGCGGTATGGAGGAAAAGGGGTAGAGCAGGCGGTGCGTCACGTCAATGAAGAAATCGCCGAGGCTCTGATTGGAAAAAATGTGTTGGCACAAACGGAGATCGATCATATTTTAAAGGAACTCGACGGCAGCATTGACAAGCATAATCTGGGGGCAAATGCAATCTTAGGTGTCTCGCTGGCTGCGGCAAAGACCGCTGCGGCTGCACTTAGGATTCCGCTGTATGACTATCTTGGAAATGTAGGAGAAAAGGTAATGCCTATTCCTATGATGAATGTGTTAAACGGCGGTGCTCATGCGGACAATAATCTGGATATTCAGGAGTTTATGCTGGTTCCTTATGGACCGGACAGCTTTAAAGAAAGATTGCGCATGGGGACAGAAATTTATCACGTACTGCGAACACTTTTGAAGCAAAAAGGATTGACTACAGCTGTCGGGGACGAGGGCGGATTTGCACCGGAATTGAGAGATTCCAGAGAGGCGATTGAATTTCTGATCGAGGCAGCACATCAGGCGGGATATCAGCCGGGAAAAGATGTAGGGATTGCTTTAGATGTGGCGGCTTCAGAAATTTACCGGGCAAAAGAACAGCGGTATTATTTTGTGGGGGAAAGCAAAAAGAGCGGGAAAAAGATCGCGAGAACATCGGATGAGATGATGGAATACTATGAAAGATTGATTCTGGATTATCCAATCTATTCCATTGAGGATCCGTTGGATGAGGAGGATTGGGATGGCTGGAGCAGACTGACAGCAAAAATTGGGGAGAAAGTACAGCTTGTGGGAGACGATCTGTTTGTGACCAATCCGGAGAGAGTCGCATTGGGGATAGCAAAAAAAGCAGCTAATTCGGTGCTGATCAAGGTGAATCAGATCGGGACACTGACAGAGGCGGCAAGAGCGGTGGAACTGGCGCATCAGGCAGGGTATCGGACGATTATGTCTCACCGATCTGGTGAAACGGAAGATACCACGATCGCAGATCTGGCGGTGGCATTTCATACCGGACAGATCAAAACCGGTGCACCGTGCCGCTCGGAACGTGTGGCAAAATATAATCAGTTGCTTCGAATTGAAGAAACATTGTGGAAATCCATGTGATGAGAGGACCATTCCGGAGAGAGTGAGAGATCTTTTTCCGGAGTGGTCATTTTATTTTACAAACTGTACATATTTGATATTGACAGTAATTACAATTTGAGATATACTGTACTTACAAGGTAAGTACAGATATGACAGAAGGAGTGATGAAGTGGAAATTATTTTAAGTAATGCCAGTCCGAAACCAATCTATGAGCAGATCACTTCCCAGATAAAAGCCATGATCATGAACGGAGAGCTGAAGGCAGGAGACCCGATGCCGTCCATGCGAAAGCTTGCAAAGGAGCTTCACGTCAGTGTGATCACGACACAGAGAGCTTATGATGATTTGCAAAAGGACGGATTTATCGTGACAGTTCCGGCAAAAGGAACCTTTGTATCTGCACAGAACCAGGACTTTATCCGGGAGGAGAACAGAAGACGGGTAGAACTGCTTTTAACAGATGCGGTAGAGCTGGCAAAGGAAAATGGAATTGAACTTGAGGAATTGAGAACCACATTAGACGTATTGTATCAAGAGGAGGATGTGTGATGGAATTTGCACTGGAAGTCAAAGGACTGCGTAAAACATACAAAGAATTTGGATTAAAAAATATTTCGATGAAATTGCCCAAGGGCTGTGTGCTCGGGCTGATCGGAGAGAATGGCGCCGGAAAATCTACTCTGATTAATGCGATTCTCGGGCTGATTGAATGCGACTATGAGTCTTTAAGGATTTTTGGACAAGAGTATGCAGGAAATGAAAAGCAGATCAAAGAAGAGATTGCGGTGATCTTTGACAAGACCTGTTATGATCTGAATTTTACACCGCTGTTTATCGGAAAGATATTGAGTAATGTGTATTCCAACTGGGATATGGAAAAATATCATATGTATCTGGATCGGTTTGAACTGCCGAAGAAAAAGAAATTAAAAGAATTTTCCAAGGGAATGAAGATGAAAATGGAATTTGCCGCAGCCCTAAGCCACGATCCGAAGCTTCTCATTCTGGATGAGGCGACAAGCGGTCTGGATCCGGTATTCCGGGACGAGATTCTGGATATTCTCAGAGAGTACACAGAGGATGAAGAACATACGATTCTGATGTCCTCTCATATTACCAGTGATCTGGATAAGATTTCGGATTATATCGCATTTATTCATGCTGGGGAGTTGTTGTTTACAAAGACCTATGATGAGCTTCAGGAAAATTACGGCGTCTTAAACTGTGGACAGCGGATCTTTGACGCACTGAACCGGGAGGATATTGAGGCATACAGAAAGGATACCTATGGATATCGGGTTCTGGTCAACAATAAGCAGGGAATCCGGAAGGTATTTTCAGATCTGGAGATTGAACAGGCAACGATCGAAGACGTGATGCTGTACTGCGTGAGAGGAGAGAAAGTGGCATGAGAGGGATTATTTTAAAAGATTTATATGAGGGATTCTGTATTAAGAAGAATCTGATCAACTGGCTGGCTTCTATGATATTTACGTCTGCGCTGACAGCGATCAGTGAATTTATGAGAGGTGCCTATGGATTTTTGCTGATTGTAGTACTCCTATTTCCTGTGATGGGAAGTACACTGCTTCAGATGACGGTGGAACAGGATGAAAAGGCAGAATTTGACCGGATTCAGCTCACCTATCCGCTGAGCAAAAGCGAGATTGTTCTGTCCAAATATCTGGGCGGTCTGATCGTACAGGGAGGTATGACACTTTATTCATTTGTGTTTGTATTGATCTATGTGTATGGATATCGGACGATCACCCTGGAAGACGCACTTCCGACATGGGGAATCGGTGTAGTCGGAGGTGTGATTTACTTTGCAGTGAGCTATGTAGCATATTTCTGGCTTGGTAATTTGAAAGGTGTGATTTTTACATTTCTTGCGATGGTAGGACTTGTAATTGCATTTTTGCTCAGCGTGTTTAATATCGGGCTGGAGGAAATCATGCAGGTGGAAAAAAGTATTTGGATCATTGGTTGTCTGGTGATGGCAGCAGTGTTGATGGTGATCAGCTACTTTCTATCTCTGAAAATATACACAAAAAAACATTCTTGAAATAGTTATTTTGCACAAAATATTTATGCAGAAGAAATGTTGACATGTAAACAATATAAATAATAGAATAAATAAGAACAAAACCTATTTGCAGCAGAGACAGGACTGGTTTTTCGTGCAGATAGGTTTTTATTATGTATTAAGAAGGGGAAAAGATGCGGATAGACAGGATATTGAACAACAATGTCGTGATCATAAAAGATGAGAATGGAGAAGAGCAGGTTGTCTGCGGAAAAGGAATCGCCTACAAGAAAAAGGCGGGAGACCTTTTATCAGAAAAGCTGATCAACAAAGTGTTTGTTTTGAAGGACACTGCTCAGAAACAGCATTTTCAGGAGATTATCTCTGAGATTCCTGTGGAATATATTCAGATCACGACAGAGATTGTGGAGATGCTCACACAAACACTGGAAAGAAAACTAAATGAAGCAATCTATATTTCGTTAAGCGACCATATTTATATGGCAATCACCAGATATCTGGACGGTGTTGTGGTGAAGAATTCCATGTTGTGGGATATCAAGCGTTTTTATGAGAAAGAATATCAGGCGGCGAAGAAGGTCTGGAAGATGATCAATCAGACGTTCAAGGTAGAATTACCGGAAGATGAGATTGGTTTTATTACCCTGCACATTGTCAATGCAGAGATGGACAATGAGAATTTGAAGCAGACGATGGAAGTTACAAAGCTGATGCAGGAGATTTCCAATATTGTCCGTTATTATTTTTCCGTAGAGTTTAATACAGAATCGGTTTATTATTATCGTTTTATTACCCATTTGAAGTTCTTTGCACAGCGTCTTCTGACAGATAAAGAGTATGAAGACGATCAGGACAACGAACTTTTCAATACAATTCGGCAAAAGTACCGCACTTCTTATAAGTGTGTGGAAAAAATCGCAGAGTTTATATCGCGTAAATATGAAAAGGAACTTTCAGATGAAGAAAAATTATATCTGACCATTCATATTGAACGCGTTATATATAAGAGCAGAGATTAGCGAATCATCTGAAGCGCGCACAGATGAGGAGTGTTTCTGCTTTGTCAGGATGGTAACATTAAGTTGGCTACACCTTTATACAATGAAAACTGTATATAAGGAGGATGACATGGGTAAATACTCAAGTTTAGCCGCAGACATTATTAAAAATGTCGGTGGAAAAGAAAATGTTGAAAGTTTAAGACACTGCGTTACAAGATTAAGATTCCGTCTGATTGATGAATCCATCGCAAATGATGAGGTCATCAAAAATATGGACGGTGTGGTGACCGTGATGAAAGCCATGGGAGAATACATGGTAGTCATCGGGGAGCACGTGGCGGATGTATACGATGAAGTATGCAGCCAGCTTGGCTTAGACGCCATGCAGGCAGAGAACAAAGAACAGAAAAATGCGAAAAAGAAGAGTCCCCTCGAGAAAGTTCTGGGAACAATCATGGGTGGTATGGGACCGACTCTTCATCTGCTCTGTGCCTGCGGTATTATCAAAGGGCTGTTAGTCCTTCTGACATTTGTCGGAATCAAACCGACAGATGGAATTTATATGCTGATGAATGCAGCAGGAGACTGTTTCTTCTATTTCCTGCCGCTGATTCTTGGATTTAACTTTGCAAAAAAATTCCAGATCGATCCATTCTTCGGACTGATCCTGGCAGCTGCAATGTGTTATCCGGCAATTCAGAATGTAGACATCAATTTATGGGGATATGTCGTAAATACGACCTATACTTCTACATTCCTGCCGATTTTATTTGGTCTTCTGGCAGCAGTTCCGCTGTATAAGTGGTTTGACAAAGTGCTTCCGAAGATGATCAAAGGTTTTATGACACCGATGCTTACATTGATCATTATTTTCCCGCTGACCTTTATTGTGATCGGACCTCTGGCAAATATGATCGGTGCGGGACTTAATGTTGTTCTCACAAGTATCTGTGAATTCTCACCGCTGCTTGCAGGACTGATTCTGGGCGGATGCTGGCAGATTTTTGTATTGTTCGGTATCCATGGTGTTCTTACAATTTTTGCGTTTATGGATCTGCTCGCAGGAAATCCAAGCCAGCTGCTGGCATTTTCCTACGGTGCATCCTTTGCTACATGCGGAGTTCTGCTCTCAATCATCTTAAAGACAAAAGATGCAAAACTCAAAGAAGTGGCACTGCCGTCCTTTATTTCTGCAATCTTCGGAGTGACAGAGCCGGGAACTTACGGTGTGACACTTCCTCGTAAGAAGATGTTTGCCATCTGCTGTATCGGTGGTGCTGCAAGTGGTGTTGTAGTTGCACTCAGCAACCTGGCGATGTACAGCTATGCGGGAATGGGAATCATCGGTCTTCTTGGATTTGTCAATCCGGACGGACCGAACTTTATCGGAATCGCATTATCTGCGATCGTTCCGTTTGTGGTATCTTTTGTTCTTGGTATGCTGGTTTACAAAGATTCCGATTATGAATATTTGAATGATGTAGTAGAAACAGACATCAAGTCAGTGTCAAAAGAAGAGAAGACGGAAGAGAAAAAAGAAGCTGCTCCGGCGCTTTTAAAAGAAAAAGAGATGCTCGCAATGCCGGCAGACGGTATGATCAAGCCACTTTCCGAAGCGGCAGATGAGGCATTTGCGAATGAAGCGCTTGGAAAGGGTTGTCTTGTAATCCCGGAAAATGGAAATGTATATGCACCGTTTGACGGTACTGTACGTGTGCTGTTCCCGACAAAACATGCGATCGGGCTTGCCAGTGAGGGTGGATGTGAAGCGCTCATCCACATCGGAATCAATACGGTGAATCTGGATGGAAAATATTTCGAAACTCATGTACAGCAGGGAGACTGCGTGAAAAAAGGGCAGCTTCTTGTATCCTTTGAGAAAGAAAAAATCGAACAGGAAGGTTACAGCTGTGAGATTCCTGTGATCATAACAAACACGGATGAGTATTTGGATATTGTAGAAAAAGATCATGACCGCCATGTACATGGTGAGGACATGCTGCATGTGATTCGATGAAAGGAGTAAAAGAGCAATGAGTTTTCCAAAGAATTTTTACTGGGGCGGCGCTACAGCCGCGAACCAGTGTGAAGGCGGCTGGAACGAAGGTGGAAGAGGACCGGCCAAAACAGATGTGACAACAGGTGGTTCCGCAAAGAAATCAAGAGGGATCACGTACCGCATGCCGGACGGAACAGAAGGCATGGTGGGCGGATTTTCCCGGATACCGGAAGGTGCATCCTATGCAGTGCTGGACGGATATTATTATCCGAACCACAAGGCGATTGATTTTTATCATCATTATAAAGAAGACATTGCATTATTTGCAGAAATGGGATTTAAGATGTTCCGTATGTCGATTTCCTGGTCCCGGATTTTCCCGAAGGGAATTGAAGAGGAGCCCAACCGTGAGGGAATCGAATTTTACCGGAATGTATTTACAGAACTGAGAAAATACGACATCGAGCCGCTTGTGACGATGTGCCATTATGATACACCACTGTATCTGGAGGAAGTGTTAGGCGGATGGACGAACCGTCAGTTGGTGGATGCGTTTGAAAAATATGCAAAAGTGATCTTTGAAGAATATAAAGGACTGGTCAGATACTGGCTTACATTCAATGAGATCAACAGTCAGCTGATGATGAAGAATTTCGTTCCGAATGCTCCGAAACAGATGCTGGAAAATGCGTATGCAGGACTTCACAATCAGTTTGTGGCAAGCGCCAGAGCGGTAAAGCTTGCTCATGAGCAGTATCCGGAATATGTGGTAGGATGCATGATCGCAGGTATGACGACATATCCGCTGACTTGTGATCCGCAGGATGTTCTGCGTGCACAGCATAAGATGCAGGAAGATTTCTATTACAGCGGGGACGTGATGATCCGCGGACATTATCCGGTATTTGCGAAGAGAATGTGGAGAGAAGACGGCGTGTCATTTGAAGTCCCGGAAGAGGATTTGGAGATTTTAAAAGAAGGAAGAGCCGATTTCTTCAGTTTTTCCTACTACAGCACAAGCTGTGAGACGACACATACAGATGCACCAAAAGACGGGGCAGGCAATCTGGTACTCGGATATAAAAACCCATACATCCAGTATTCTGACTGGGGATGGGGTATGGATGCGGACGGACTGCGATACATTCTGAATGAGATCTATGGACGTTATCAGGTGCCGATTATGATTGTAGAAAACGGACTCGGTGCGATTGATACTGTAGAAGCGGATGGAAGCATCCATGATGACTATCGTATCGCATATTTGAAGGATCATGTCAGAGCAATGTCAGAGGCAATCGATGACGGAGTAGAACTGATCGCATTTACACCGTGGGGATGTATTGACCTTGTCAGCGCATCTACCGGAGAGATGAGAAAACGATATGGCTTTATCTATGTAGATATGGATGATGACGGAAACGGATCTATGGAAAGAAGCAGAAAAGATTCTTTCTACTGGTATAAGAAGGTCATTGCATCCAACGGAGAAGAATTAGAATAAGAGACAGGGGACTATTCGAAAGAGTAGTCCCTTTTGTGTAAAAGGTTAAAAATCTGCCACATTTTTCTGAAACAGTAAAATAATGACATAAAGTAGTAGTTTTGTAAATTTACTTTCCGAATTGATTATGTTATAACCATTACAAATCTTCAGTTTAAGGTGAAGAAGGAGGTTAAGAGAGGTATAGTCAGTAAGATTTTATTTTAAATTTTGAGAGGAAAAAGGGTATACATGAAAACAAGGAGAAAGAAACAGACAAAACGTGTTCTGGCCAGTGCACTGGCAGCAGTGGTTGCAGCATCTGCAGTTCCGGTTTCCAATTCAGTCGTTCATGCAGAAGAATCTCAGGACAGGAGCGAATTAAAGCTGAGATATACAAGCGCAGCACCGGATAGTTATGATGGATGGGAAAAATGGTCTCTTCCAATCGGAAACAGTGGAATCGGGGCAAGTGTATTTGGTGGTGTGCAGACAGAGCGTATTCAGTTGAATGAGAAGTCACTCTGGTCCGGCGGACCAAGCGAAAGCCGTCCGGATTATAACGGAGGAAACCTGGAAGAAAAAGGAAGAAACGGACAGACAGTAAAAGAGATTCAGCAACTGTTTGCTAATGGGGACAATGATGCAGCAAGCAGTAAGTGTGGAGAACTGGTAGGTTTAAGTGATGATGCAGGAGTAAACGGATACGGATATTATCTGAGTTACGGAAATATGTATCTGGATTTTAAAGGTATCTCGGACAAAGACGTTGAAAATTACGAGAGAACACTGGATCTGAATACGGCAATTGCCGGAGTTGAGTATGATAACGGGGATACACATTATACTCGTGAGAACTTTGTAAGTTATCCGGACAATGTACTTGTGACACGACTGACTGCGGAAGGTGGCGATAAGCTGAATCTGGATGTCAGAGTGGAGCCGGATAATGAAGCAGGCGGTGGAAGCAACAAAAATACAATACAGGCGCAGTCTTACCAGAGAGAGTGGGAAACAACAGTTAAGGATGCGCTGATTTCCATCGACGGACAGCTGAAAGACAATCAGATGAGATTCAGCTCTCAGACAAAGGTTCTGACAGAAGGCGGAACAACAGAAGACGGAGACGAAAAGGTCACAGTCAAGGATGCAAAGGCTGTTACGATTATTACATCGATTGGAACAGATTACAAGAATGATTATCCGGTATATCGCACAGGGGAAAGCCAGGAGCAGGTCGCTTCCAGAGTGCGTGCTTATGTAGATAAAGCAGCAGATACTGTAGTAAATGATTCTTATGATACTTTGAAACAGGCACATGTGGATGATTACTCTTCTATCTTTGACCGTGTCAATCTGGATCTTGGACAGGTTCCTTCTGAGAAGACAACAGATAAACTGTTGAAAGCTTATAATGATGGTTCAGCAAGCGAGCGGGAGAGACGCTACCTGGAAGTGATGCTGTTCCAGTACGGCCGTTATCTGACAATTGAGTCTTCCAGAGAGACACCGGAAGATGATCCGTCCAGAGCGACACTTCCGTCTAACCTTCAGGGAATCTGGGTTGGAGCGAACAGCTCAGCATGGCATTCTGACTATCATATGAATGTTAATCTGCAGATGAACTACTGGCCGACCTATTCTACGAATATGGCAGAGTGTGCGCAGCCGTTGATTTCGTACGTAGATTCTTTAAGAGAACCAGGACGTGTTACTGCAAAAATTTATGCAGGTGTGGATCAGGGATTTATGGCACATACCCAGAACAATCCGTTTGGATGGACTTGTCCGGGATGGTCATTTGACTGGGGATGGTCACCGGCAGCGGTACCGTGGATTCTTCAGAATTGCTGGGAATACTATGAATTTACAGGTGATGTATCCTATATGCAAAATTACATCTATCCAATGATGAAGGAAGAGGCAATTTTCTACGATAATATTTTGATAGATGATGGAACCGGACATCTGGTATCTTCACCAAGTTATTCACCGGAGCATGGACCAAGAACGGCAGGTAATACTTATGAGCAGACACTGATCTGGCAGTTATATGAGGATACTATCAAAGCAGCAGAAACTCTTGGTGTTGATGCGGATCTGGTGGCAACATGGAAAGATCATCAGTCCAGGTTAAAAGGACCGATCGAGATTGGCGATAGCGGACAGATCAAAGAGTGGTATGAAGAAACGACTGTAAACAGTATGGGACAGGGATACGGGCACAGACATATTTCCCATATGCTGGGACTTTTCCCGGGAGATCTGATCTCATCTGATACACCGGAGTACTTTGAGGCAGCAAGAGTGTCCATGAACAACCGTACAGATGAAAGTACCGGCTGGGGAATGGGACAGCGAATCAATACATGGGCAAGACTGGCAGATGGAAACCGTGCATATAAGCTGATCACAGATCTGTTTAAAAACGGAATTATGACCAATCTCTGGGATACGCATCCGCCATTCCAGATCGACGGAAACTTTGGGATGACATCAGGTGTTGCAGAGATGCTTCTGCAGAGCAACATGGGATATATCAATATGCTTCCTGCACTGCCGGATGCATGGGCATCAGGAAGTGTCAGCGGACTGGTTGCACGCGGAAACTTTGAAGTATCCATGAACTGGAAGAACAAACATCTGACAAGCGCAGAGATTCTTTCAAATAACGGAGGAACAGCAACTGTTCAGGTTCCAAATGCTTCCTTTGCAACAATTACAGATGCAAATGGAAATGTTGTAGATGTAAAAGTAGAATCTCAGGACAGAGTTTCCTTTGAGACACAGGCCGGACAGACGTATTATGTCAAAGATGTTCCTGTGAAAGGGGAGGCACCGACAGGATTATCTGCAAAACGTACAGATGATAATACAGGAAAACTGACATGGGATGAAGTCAAGACGAAAAAAGACAAAGACATTACTTACAATGTATATCGTCAGATTGAGTCCGGAGACGTACAGAAAATTGCAGGCGGTGTAGAAAAAACAGAATACATTGATAAAAATGCAGATAAGGCATTGGGTACGATCCGATATCAGGTATCAGCAGTAGTCGATGGCAAAGAGACAAAGCTCAGTGAAAAAGTAGAGCTGACAGAGCCGCTTGGAGCAGGAAAGATTGATAATAAGGATCCGCATATTGTGTATACAGGTGCATGGGGTGACTGGGACACAGCAAACGAAGGCAACTACAAGGATACGATCAAGTATCTGAACAAACCGACAGGAAAAGAGACTGTAGAACTGGAGTTTGTGGGAACAGGCATCGAAGTGATTACTTGTACAAATACAGACCGTGGAAAATACGAAGTATTTATTGACGGAGAGTCTTGCGGAAAGGTAGATACATACAGTTCTACTACAAAACGTCAGCAGGTTGTATTTAAAAAGGATGATCTGAAGCATGGTACACATACATTAGAGCTGAAAGTGCTCAATGAAAAAGTAGATGCAAGTTCTGGTACAAAAGTAGAACTGGATGCTCTGAATATTCTGGATAATACGATCACACTGCCGGAGAAAGTAGAAGTATCTACAGTTTCCGGAATTACAACGATCGGAAAAGAAGGCACTGTACAGATGCAGGCAAAAGTAACACCGGGAGATACAAAAGACAAGAGTGTTACATGGACTTCTTCTGATACAAGCATCGCATCCGTAGATGAAAACGGACTGGTGACAGTTCACAAGAAAAACGGAGAAGTGACGATCACAGCAACAGCAAATGCCGATTCTGAAGTGAGCGGAAGCTGTAAACTGACTGTGGCACTCTTTGGAGACCTTGGTTCCGGAGAGACGATCGTAGAAGATGCATCTGAGGATGGAAAGAGAAATGATGCGATTAGCTGGAGCGGCTCTGAATGGTCTACATGGGCTGGAGAGCCGGAGAAACATCATGGAAAGACAAAGACAGAAGTTCCTTCAACTGGAAACCAGGCAGGTAAATATTTTGAATATACGTTTACAGGAACTGGAATTGAAGTTTATGCACAGAAACATGCAAACTTTGCAAGTTATGATGTAAGCATTGATGGTGGAAAAGCTGAAAATGTGTCATTAGCGGGATCCGGTGGAGGAGATCCACAGCAGAAGATTTTTGAAGCAAAAAATCTTGAGAACAAACAGCATACAATCAGATGCACAATTGTAGCTCGTGACGGAAAAACACAGGCAAACCTTGACTACTTAAAAATCTTCGCACCGGTACAGGCAGCGGAGGTGAATAAAGCGGATCTTCAGACAGCCATCGAAAGCGGGGCCGGACTCATAGAGGGCGCATATGATGCGGACAAATGGGAAGCATTTAAGGAAGCATACAAAGTGGCAGTAGAAGTAATGAATAATGCGGATGCAGATCAGGATGCGGTTGAAAAAGCAGCAGCAGCTCTGAATGCGGCGATGGAAGCACTTGGAGATCCAAATGTTCCGGAAATCGGAGAAGTACAAGGAGAAGCAGTACATGTTGAAAGTTCAGCTGTGATTCTGGAATGGGGTCAGGTAAAGGGTGCAGCATCTTATCTTGTAAAATGGAATGATCAGGAAGTCAAGACCTCAGATACGCGAATCCGGATTGAAGGATTGGAATCGGGTGTGACTTATGACTTTAACATTTTTGCGCTGAATACAAAAGATGTGCCGTCTGAAAATGCGATTGAAATTCACGGAATTACAACAACAGATGTGGTAAAACCGGGAGTCGTTACAGAAATCAAAGCAACACCTGTTGATGAGGATTCAGCAAAGCTGACATGGACAGCACCGGCTGACACAGACGTGGCAAGCTATAATATTTATCTGAATGGTGTGAAGATCGGGGACAGTAAGAACACAGAATTTACAATGGATAAACTGGAAGTCGGAACTGTTTATGAGGTACGTATTACAGCAGTAGATAACGCAGGAAATGAATCAATTCCAGCTCCATTTAAGTTTACATTTACAGAGCCGGAAAAAGAGAACTTCACATTGAAGGCAGCAGTGAATGCAGAAGAAATGGGAATCGTGAGTGTAGAACCACAGCAGGATTCCTATGAAGCAGGAACTGAGGTAACAGTCAAAGCAGAAGCGAAGGAAGGATTCCGCTTTGTAAACTGGACAAAGACCGGAACAGAGGAAGAAATCAGCACAGAAGCAGCATACAAGTTTGCAATCACAGAAAATACAGATCTGACTGCAAACTTTGTGAAAGAAGAAGTGCCAGAAGAAATCTTCCATGTAACGATCAAAGCCAATGACAATACAATGGGAACTGTAACCATTGATTCAGCAGACGGAAGCTACAAAAAAGGAGAAAAAGCAGAAGTTATCGCAGTGGCAAACGAAGGATTCCGTTTTGTAAACTGGACCGATGCAGAAGGAAACGTGATCAGTGAGTCCAATCCATATGTATTTGAGGTGACAAAGGATCTGGATCTGACTGCAAACTTTGAAAAGATCCCTGCAGAAAAATATACATTCTCTGTTGCAGCAAATGATGAGAAGATGGGAAGCGTTGCAGTAGAACCGCAGCAGGATACCTATGAGGCAGGAACCGAGATCAAGGTGAGTGCAGTGCCGGCATCCGAGGATTATGAATTCGTAGGATTCACAAAGAAAGGAACCCAGGAGATTGTCAGCAAGGAGAATCCGTACGTATTCCAGATCCAGGAAAATATGGAACTGACTGCAAACTTTAAAGAAGTAGAGCATTCCTACCTGATCTATGTAGAGTCACCGGATCCGCAGATGGGAACGGTCACAATGGATCCTGCAAATGAAGGAAACATCTACAAAGA
>OLPD01000968.1_pt1 | contig 16849 bp, 10 predicted proteins | sample 1672111 | NCBI WGS metagenome assembly OLPD01 (sample SAMEA3136646, study PRJEB25190) | human gut metagenome
AAAAGGAAAAATCAAAGTATTCCCATTAGATTCCCGGAATAGGGAATCTTTTTTTTTCTCTGACAGGATTTAACCATGGCTTCACGGGGGTTTTACGGGACAATGGTGGTAAGCGGCTGGTCACCTTTGCTACACTGCACTTGTAAACGGAAGCGGGCCGCCCTGCTGGCCTGCCATCTTGCAGAAAGGAAAAGGAGAAGCACTGCTATGTTAGAACTCAGCCATATTCAAAAGTCGTTCGACGGGGTTTCGGTCCTCAAGGATATTTCCATCCAGGTAGAGGATGGGGAGATTGTCTCCATCCTAGGCCCTTCCGGCTGCGGCAAGACCACCCTGCTGAACATCATCCTGGGCATCGTAGAGGCCGACGCCGGCACCATTGTGTATAACGGAGAGGACCTCACCCGGACGGTGATGGAAAAGCGCGGCTTTAACATCGTCTTTCAGGACTACGCCCTGTTCCCCAACCTGAACGTCTACCAGAACATCACCTATGGGCTGAAGAACAAGCCCGGCATCTCCTCCAAGGAAGAGGTGGAGGAACTCATCCACCTCCTGGGCCTGGAGGACCACCTGAACAAGCGGGTGGACCAGCTCTCCGGCGGCCAGAAGCAGCGGGTAGCCCTGGCCCGCACCATGGTGATGAAGCCCCGGATCCTCCTGAACTGCCCCAGATTGTGCAGACAGAACAAAAAGCCCTTGGTAGGAAATATTGAGATTTAAGCGGAGAGGCGTCGTGTCAGCGGCGCCTCTCCAGTCTTTAGCTGGATGCGCTCATGGTTGTAAAAATAGATGTAGCGGTCAATCATCTCATTGGCCTCTGAGAAGGTAGCCGGTTTGCGGCGGTAAATACATTCCGTTTTGAGGATGGAGAAGAAATTTTCCGCCATCGCATTGTCATATGGGTTACCTTTCCTTGACATGGAAGGCGTAATGCCGTATTCTTGAGTCAGGTTGAAGTATGCTTGCGAGGTGTACTGAACCCCCTGGTCGCTGTGGAGCTGCAACTCCGCAGCGACCCTCTTTTTCTCTTTCTTCATTGCCAGGCGGATGGTATCCAGCACCAGATTCACCGTCTGCCGTGTCCCGGTCTTGTAGGCAACAATGCTGTTGTCGTAGAGATCGCGGATCATGGAGAGATATAGTACACCTTCTCTTGTATGGATGTAAGAGATGTCCGTGACCCATTTTTTGTTGGGCCTGTCTGCGTGAAAATCCCTGTTGAGCAGATTCGCATACTTGTGTACCTGCTGCCCCATCTGCTGCCATTTCCTGCGGCGGCGAATTTCAGACAGCAGGTCATACTTCTTCATGATCCGCAGCACCGTTTTGGGGTTGTGGAAAATGTTCTGAGTTTTAAGCCATAGCCACATCCGTCGGTAACCGTAGGTGCCAAAGCTGCGTTTCCGCTGCTGTGCGATGAGCTCGGCAAGGGCGGCGTCCTTCTCCGGCCTGCCCAAGCGATGGACAAAGGCGTAGTATCCGCTTCTGGACACCCCAAAAAACGCACACATGACAACCACCGGATACTCTGTCCTGTGACGATAGATGATGTGGTATTTCATCCTCGGCCTCACTTCCTTCCTGTGTATTGCAGAAAATCCCGCAGCAGTTTATTCTCCATCTGTAATCGTTCAATCTCGTACGCCTGCTCTGCTTCCTTGCTGACAAACGTTGCCTCCTTTCGGCGGCGTCCTTTGGGACTGGGCAGGATTCCTGCTGCCAGTTTCGCCTGCTTGCGGTTATACCGGTTTATCCAATTCTTGATCTGCACCTTACGCAATCCAAGCCGCTCTGCTATCTCTTGCCGTGTCAATCCCATCTCCCGCATAGCTAGTATTTCTCCCTCTAACGCTTGCAGATGTGTGTATTTGTTCTTGGACATACCAACACCCCCTGTATAGGTCTATTTTCCTACTCAGGGGGCGTTTTGTCCATTGTCCGTTTTTACTGGTCCGGTTCACTCCTGCTGGACGAGCCCCTGTCCGCCCTGGACGGGGTGATCAAGGAGTCCATCAAGGACCGGATCAAGACCATCGCCCGGGAGTACCACCTGACCACCATCATCGTCACCCACGACCCTGAGGAGGCCCTCACCCTCTCCGACCGGGTGCTCATCATCGACCAGGGGACCATCGCCCAGTACGGCCGCCCGGCAGAGATCATCCAGAAGCCGGAGAACGATTTCGTGCGGAAGTTCATCCTCAACCAGCTGGAGATCAAGCGCAACAACATCTATGCTCTCTTCGGGAGCAGCGCCAACTCCATTGCCGGATAACCCGAGGACACCGACATGAAACGGAAATCTTGGGAGCTGAAGCTTATTTTCCTGGTTTTGGTGGCGGTCTTTGCCATCTTCCTGGCGGTGCCTGCCATCCGGCTTCTGCTCAAGTCCTTTTTGGGGGAGGATGGCCTCACCGGGGCTTACTACCTGGACGTCTTCTCCGGCAAGGGGTTCACCACGGCCCTGGGCAACAGCTTTGCTGTGTCCATCGTCTCGGCCCTGGTGGCGGTGGGCATCGCCTTCGTCATGGCCTACATCATCCACTACACCCGCCTGCCCCGGGGCTTTAAGCGGTTTGTCCAAGCGGTGGCCACCTTGCCCATGTTTCTGCCCACCATCACCTACGGCTTTGCCATCATCTACTCCTTTGGCAAGCAGGGCCTCATCACCCGGCTGCTGGGCCACCAGTTCTTTGACATCTACGGCTTTGGCGGCCTGCTGGTGGGGTATGTGATCTACACGGTGCCGGTGGCCTTCCTGCTGATCCACAACACCATGGGGTATGTGGACAAAAAGACCCTGGTGGTCTCCAAGGCCATGGGGGACGGGACCCTGTCCACCTTCTGGATCGCCATCCTCCGTCCCCTGCTGGGGACCCTGGCCGGCGCCTTCATCCAGGCCTTCTTCCTCTGCTTCACCGACTTCGGCATTCCTGCCTCGGTGGGCGGGGATTACGAGGTCATCGCCACCGTGCTCTACAACGAGATGCTGGGCGGCGTGCCCGACTTCAACCGGGGCGCGGTGATCTCGGTGGTGATGCTCCTGCCCTCCATTGTGAGCATCCTCCTGCTGCGCTTCCTGGAGCGGTACAACATCCGCTATGACCGCATCAGCGACGCCGACCTGCGCCGCAACCCCGGCCGGGACACCGCCTGGGGCCTGTCCGGCACGGTGCTGGCCATCCTGATCCTGTGCATGTTCGTGGTGATCTTCGTGGTGCCCCTGGTGGAGCGCTGGCCCTACCAGACCGGGTTCACCTTGGAACACTTCCAAGAGGTCTTCTCAGACAATGAGCTGCAGACCGTCTACCTAAACTCCTTGGGCATGGCCCTGGCCACGGCGCTGTTTGGCACCCTGGCGGCCTACGGCGCGGCCCTCATCACCGCCCGGAGCAAGCTGCCCGGCTGGTGCAAGCAGGTCATCGACGCCATCGCCCTGGTGACCAACACCATCCCCGGCATGGTCCTGGGCCTGGCCTTCCTGTTCGTCTTCTCGGGGACCTCCCTGCAAAACACCTTCCCCCTGATGATCCTGTGTAACATCGTCCACTATTTCTCCACCCCCTACCTGATGATGAAGAACTCCCTGTCCAAGATGAACGCAGGGTGGGAGACCACCGCCATGCTCATGGGGGACAGCTGGCCCAAGACCATCCTCCGGGTGGTGACCCCCAACGCCGCGGCCAGCCTCATCGAGACCTTCAGCTATTACTTCATCAACTCCATGGTCACCATCAGCGCCCTGATCTTCCTGGCCGGGGCCCGCACCATGGTCCTCACCACCAAGATCAAGCAGCTGCAGTACATCAACGAGTATGACCAGGTGTTTGTGCTGTCCCTGCTGATCCTGGCCACCAACCTCATTGCAAAAGCCATCTTTACCTGGCTTGCAAATAAAAGTTCCCGGAAGGGAAGCAGTAACGCAAAGAAGAGAAAGGAAATGAAAGCATCATGAATCTCAAGAAGTTATTGGCTCTGGGCCTGTCCCTGACCATGGCCACAGCCCTTCTGGCTGGCTGCGGCAGCACCAACGACACCTCCGCCGACGCCGGCAGCGCCGGGGAGAGCGGCGACACCTCCGCAGAGCAGGTGGTCATCTATTCCAACGCCGACGACGAGGCCATCACCGCCATGGAGAACGCCCTGGACAGCAACGGCTATGAGGGCCAGTATGTGTTCCAGACCTTCGGCACCTCCGAGCTGGGCGGCCGCCTGCTGGCAGAGGGCACCAACCTGGAGGCCGATATGGTCACCATGAGCACCTTCTACCTCCAGAGCGCCCAGGACCAGAACAACATGTTCCTCCCCCTGACCTTTGACGTGAACACCCTGGAAGAGGTGCCCGACTACACCGCTCCCATCACCTCCCAGGAGGGCGCCATCATCGTGAACACCGAGATGCTGGCCGAGAACAACCTCCCCATGCCCACCTGCCTGAAGGACCTGGCTGACCCCGCCTATGCCGGCTTTGTGGCCGTCACCGACGTGCAGTCCTCCTCCACCGCCTGGCTGCTGATGCAGGCTCTGGTGTCTGAGTACGGCGAGGAAGAGGCCCAGAACATCCTCCACGACATCTATGTCAACGCCGGCGACCATGTGGAGTCCTCCGGTTCCGCCCCCCTGCAGCTGTGCGAGGCTGGTGAGGTAGCCGTGGGCTTCGGCCTGCGCCACCAGGCTGTGGCTGCCAAGAACGACGGCCTGCCCATCGACTATGTGGACCCCACCGAGGGCAACTTCTCTCTGACTGAGTCCGTGGCTGTGCTGGACAAGGGCGATGCCACCAACCCCCTGGCCATGGAGATGGCCCAGTGCATCATTGAGAACGGCCGTGCCGAGCTCCAGCAGAACTATCCCAACCCCCTGTACGAAGGGGAGAGCTCCGACAACGCCAACAAGTCTGCCTATCCCAAGACCTTCAGCGAGCCGCTGACCTTTGAACTCTACGAGCACCACATCGAGATCTCCGAGGCTGCCAAGCCCTGAGCAATCCCGTGATCCCCATCATACTCCATAAGAGAAGGGCGTGACCGCGCCCTTTTCTTATGGACAAAAACCGGGAAACACCCCGGAAAAATGGAAGAAATTAGAAAAGGAAGTAGTGTTATGAACCAGTATAAGCTTTTGACCCCCGGTCCCCTCACCACCACCGACACGGTGAAGGCCGTGATGCAGGTGGACCACTGCACCTGGGACGACGATTACAAGCAGATCACCCAGCGCATCCGCGCCCAGCTTCTGGCCCTGGGCCATGTGGCCGAGCCGGCATACACCGCCGTGCTGATGCAGGGCAGCGGCACCTTCGGGGTGGAGTCCGTCCTCACCACCGTGGTGGGGCCTAAGGACAAGGTCCTCATCGCCGCCAACGGGGCCTATGGCCTGCGGATGACCGACATCTGCCGCCACGCCGGGGTGGCCTACACCCTCTATGAACAGCCCAACGACCAGCGCCCCGAGGCCGGCGTGGTGGCCAAGTATCTGGCGGAGGACCCCGCCATCACCCACGTGGCCATGGTCCACGGGGAGACCACCAGCGGCATCCTCAACGACGTGGCCGCGGTGGGCCAGGTGGCCAAGGCCGCCGGCAAGACCTTCATTGTGGACGCCATGTCCACCTTCGGCGGCATCGACATCCCCCTGGCCGACTGGGGGATCGACTTCCTGGTCTCCAGCGCCAACAAGTGCATCCAGGGGGTTCCCGGCTTCTCCTTCATCCTGGCCAACCGGGAGAAGCTGGCCGCCTGCGCCGGCCAGGCCCGCTCCCTGTCCCTGGACCTCTATGACCAGTGGAAGGGGATGGAGGACGGCGGCGGCAAGTGGCGCTTCACCTCCCCCACCCACGTGGTGCTGGCCTTTGACCAGGCCCTGAAGGAGCTGGAGGCCGAGGGGGGCATCCCCGCCCGCCACGCCCGGTACGACGAAAACCAGCGCCTGCTGGCGGAGAACTTCCAGGCCCTGGGCTTCCGCCCCTACCTGGACCCGGCGGTCCAGGGGCCCATCATCACCTCCTTCTGCTATCCCGAGGGGGCCGCGTTCACCTTTGACCAGATGTACCACTACATCAAGGACCGGGGCTATGTCCTCTACCCCGGCAAGGTGATGGAGGCCGACACCTTCCGGGTGGGCAACATCGGGGAGATCTATCCCGAGGATATTTTGAAGCTCAGCGCCATTCTGGCAGACTTTCTGAAGGAAACGGAGGCAGCACAATGAAACCCCAACTGATCATCTTCGACTGGGCAGGCACCACCGTGGACTACGGCTGTTTCGCCCCGGTGAACGCCTTTGCCCTGGCCTTCCAGAAGTTCGGGGTGAACCCCACCGTGGAGGAGATCCGCGCCCCCATGGGCATGCTCAAGCGGGACCACATCCGCACCATGCTGGCCATGCCCGCCATACAGCGGCAGTGGCAGGAGAACCAGGGGGCCGCCGACGAGGCCGCCGTGGAAAAGATCTATGGCGTCTTTGAGGACTCCCTCATGGAGAGCCTGGCGGACTACGCCGCCCCCAAGCCCGGGGTGGTGGAGACCGTGGAGGCCCTCCGGGCCCAGGGGATCTCCATCGGCTCCACCACCGGCTACACCGATAAGATGATGGCCGTGGTCACCCGGGAGGCCGCCCGGCAGGGCTATGCCCCCGACGCCTGGTTCAGCCCGGACAGCGTCCAGGGCCTGGGCCGGCCGTACCCCTACATGATCTATGCCAACATGGCCCAGTTCCAAGTCCCCTCCGTGGCCGATGTGGTGAAGGTGGGGGACACGGTCGCGGACATTCAAGAGGGAAAAAATGCCGGCATCCCCTCCCTGGGGGTGCTGGAGGGCAGCAGCGTCCTGGGCCTCACCCAGGAGGAGTATGAGGCCCTCCCGCCCCAGGACAGGGAGCGTGTCCTGACCCGCGCCAAGGAGACCTTCCTGGCCGCCGGGGCCGACGGCGTTTTGTTAAACCTGTCCCAGCTGCCCCAGTGGCTGGAGGAACAGGAGAAGGAGGACTGAGAGAAACCCAAACCCAGAGAAGTCACAGAAAAGGGGGGAGGTCGTTCTAGGAACGACCTCCTAACGAAAACTCTCCCCCGGAGAGGGAAGCGCGTAGCTGCTGCAAAGCAAACCGAAGCAGAAAAAGAACGCCTTCATTTCTCTTGCACAGAACCCTAGAAACCCCTTTGAGAAAGGAAAGGATGGAGATTACCCATGCAGTGGAAACGAAAACTGTCCGGTGTGCTGGCCGGTGCTATGTTGTTGGGATTGTTACCCACAACGGCCCTGGCCTGGGATGCACCGGGCAACGACTGGGAAGCCGTATCCCATGAGAATGTAGCGGCGCGCTTCTTTGTGGGGAGCGATGTTCATATTGGACGGAGCGATGCCCCGGCAAAGTTTGAAAATGCATTGAGTGTGTTCAACCAGGTTGATCCTGAGGCAGATGGTGTGTTGTTGGTCGGTGATTTGACCGAAAGTGGCAGCAGCAGCCAGTATACCCAACTCATGAGTATTATCAACGAGAGTGAGTTGGGTCAGGATGGTAAAGTTGTCTTGTCCATGGGCAACCATGAATTTGGTAACAGCAATCAAACTGATTTCAAAGAAAAAACGGGGCAAGATGCCAACGCAGTGCTGTATTACAGCGCAGATGGAACTACCTCTTCTACAGTGGGAGAGACCCTGGTAGCTACTGTCATTAAGCTGAGTGCACAGAATTCCTCTGGAAACTACTCGGATCAGTATTCCATGGTAGAAACAGCCTTGGAGGAAGCGACCAAGAAAAACCCGGACGCCCCCATCATCGTCATGGGCCATCACGGTATCCGGAATACCGCCTATGTGACCAGCGAGTGGTATGGAAATTACGGCGAAATCGTTGACCTCTTTGCAAACTATCCTCAGGTCATCCACATCTCCGGCCACTCCCACGCCACCTTGGAGGATGCCCGGTCTATCTATCAGGACGATGGCTACACTGCCATCCAGGACGGCACCATTGGGGCATATTTCGAGAACGAGAGCGGCAAGGTGGATCCTGACACTGGCGCCTCCGCCACCCGCCCGGCAGACAGCGAGATTGCCTCTCAGGCCCTGCGGATAGACGTGCTGAACGACGGTACGGTGAAGATCTACCGGATGAACCTGAGCACCGGGGAGTATATGTATGAGGACGAGCCTTGGACATTCAAGGTGAGCGACAAGGAGAGCCTCAACTATACCGACGAGCGGACCAGCTCTGGTGCTCCAACCTTTGACGGTGGGGCCACAGTGACCCAGGGGGAAGTGGACGGCAAAACCATCCACGTACAATTCCCCGCGGCAAAGCCTGCCTCTGGGGCCAACAACGACATGGTCCACGAGTACCAGATCACCCTGACCCCGAAGAATGGCGGCGATGCGATGACTAAGTCTATCTTCTCTGACTACTACATGGCCGAGAAAGACCAGAAGGATACCTGGGACGTGACCATCACCGGCCTGAAGGCAGACACGGAATACGACGTTTCCGTCAAAGCGGTGACTTCCTTCGGTACGGCCAGTGACGCCATCACCGGCACGGTGAAGACGGAAGCGCCGACCTATCCTCCGCAGCCCATCCTGGATGTGGATTTCTCCAACAGCAACCAGGGTGTGGATGCCCAGGGGCACACCATGACCGTCTATGGGGAGCCCACGTTCCAGGAGGATGCCGACCTGGACCGCACGGTGGCCACCTTTGACGGGGTAGACGACGGCCTGCGTTACACCATGACCGACGAAGATTACGACCGCATGGGCCAGAACTTCACCGTGGAGCTCTACTACAAGCCCAACGACACCGCGAACAACAACCCCATGGGCAACACACAGACTTCCGGCTTCTGCTTTGAGCAGAAGAGCGGCACCAATACCGTGGAGTTCTGGACCCACATTGGTGGCAGCTATAAAAAGCCCGCCGTGCAGGTGGCAACCAACCAGTGGAACCACCTGGTGGCCACCTATGACGGGGAGAATGTCAAGCTGTACCTGAATGGGAAATTGCAGGACACCGTGGCCGCCACCGGCGCCATGTCGGAGCCCCCTCACTACCTGTTCCTGGGTGGCGACACCAAGTCTGATGGTAGTTTGGAGTACCAGGCCAACTGCTCCATCGCCCTGGCCCGAGTCTATGAAGGAACCATGACGGCGGATGATGTCAAAGCCGCATACCAGACTGCCACCCAGCCTGGCAGCGATGTGACCATCCCCGATGCGGATATCCTGGACGTGGACTTTTCTGACGGCAAGGAAAATGACGAGTCCGGCAATAACCTGACCGCCACCAAGCGGGGCAATGGTACCATCACCTATATCGAAGACGAGGACCTGAACAAGACTGTGGCCAACTTCGACGGCAGCAGTGCATATAGCTACCCCATGAGCGGGCAGTATGACAAACTGCAAAACGGCCTGTCTTTTGAGGTGACCTTCAAGTACAACAGCCTTCCCGGCAGTGGTGAGTATGACCTGCTGTCCAACCAGCAGAATGGTGGCTTTGGCCTGGGCACTGACGGTGGACGGTACAAGTTCTTCTGCCATGTGGATGGCGGATACAAGACGCCGTCTACCCCGGCAGATGCCGCAGGGGATTGGCACCACGCTGTGGGCGTTTGGGACGGCGAGACTGTGAAGCTGTATATCGATGGCACCCTGGAAAGCACTGTGACTGCAACAGGTGACCTTGGTCTGGCACAGAGTGGAGCAAACGAGGTGTTTATCGGAGGCGATAGCGATTCGAACAATGGCTTGCAGTTCTCCTCCAACGCCCGCATCGCCAACGCCCGGATCTACAGCACCCCCCTCACTGCCGATCAGGTAGCCGCCCTGGCCGACCAGGAGCTGCCGGAGCAGCCCACCGATCCCGAGGAGCCCGAGAATCCTGAGAGCCTCACCCCGGACATGCTGAACGTGGACTTCACCGACGGCACTGCCCAGGACAAGTCGGAGACACAGAACACCTGGGATCGTGCCGGTTCCCCCGTCATTGAGGAGGACACCGAGATGGGCAAGAACGTGGGTGTGTTCAACGGTTCCTATGATGCCTACCTCTACCCCTTCGATGACACCAAGTACAGAAAGATGAGCGATGGGGTCACCATTGAGAGCATCTTCAAGTATGACGAGATTCCCAGTGGGGAGTCGGACATGTTCTCCAACCAGCAGGGCGGCGGCATTGGCCTGGGCCTGGAAGGCGGCCGGCTGCAGTTCTTCTGCAACATCAACAAGAGCGGGGGCGACAACGGTTATGTTCAGCCCAACGCCGAGATCGAGGCCGGCCAATGGTACCACGCTGTGGGTGTGTTTGACGGCAGCACAGTGAAACTCTATCTCAACGGGGTGCTGGTTGACTCCAAGCCCGCCGGCGGCACCACCATCCACTGGCCCGGCGGAGAGGCAAAGAATTTTGTCATTGGCGGCGACAGCAGCTCCTCCGGCGGGGCGGAATCCTTCGCCAAGGGCCGCGTCTCCCTGGCCCGGCTGTACAGCGACAGCATGACCGATGACCAGGTGAAGGCCCTCTATGAGAGCCTGGATCCGGTGATGATCGAGGTGGAGGGGACCACTGGCTCCATCGCCCTGAACGAGCGCTGCACCGTGCCCGCTGGCACCGCCAGCAATGGGGCAGCGGTTACCGTCACCGTGACCGCTCCTGACGGGGAGACGGTTTCCCTCCAGGACAACCAGTTCACCCCCGACCAGGAGGGGGACTACACCTTTACCTACACCGTGGAAGACAGTTCCGCCAAGCGGATCTTTGTCCGGGCCGCTGTGGACATGGCTAACCTGCCGGTGAACCTGGGCCTGGTGGCCGCGGAACAGGTGGCCTCCGGCAGCCTATTCAACGTAAGCATTCACATGAACCGGGATAGCGGCCTCACGGTCGGTAACACTTCCTTTACCTTGACCTATAACCCCGATCTGGTGTCCTATGTGGGCCAGGAGAATGCCAAGAGCGGTCTGACCGTTGAGGATGACGGGAATGGCAACCTGAAGGTGACCTACACTGGCAATGTGGCCACCGACGCCTTCAACAACTACAGCACCACCCGCCTGGTGAGACTCACCTTCGAGAGCGTAGAGGCGGACAGCGACCAGAACGCAGAATTTTCCTTTGCTGACGTCAACATTGACGCCAGTACCAACAAGAAAAACGCAGAAGGCGCTACTGTGAAGCTGGTGGGCCAGGGGAACCTGGACCTCAACGGCGACGGCGTCATCGGCGCCGGTGACGTGGCTCTGGCAGAGACCACAGACCAGGCCAAGACCATCGCCCAGGCGGCGGCCATCTACCCCTATAAGCACGCGGTGGTCATTACCATGGACGGCGGCGGCATCTGCTTTAAGCCCAACGAGATGTACTATGCCTCTAACGGTTCCACCACCCTGACCGATGACCCGGATATCCTGGCCAAGCGGACCAACGAGTACGCCATGGAACTCTTCAACGAGTACTGCGCCACCTCCTACTCCGCTCAGAGTGAGACCCCCACCATCTCTGCCCAGAATTACACCTCCATCATCCACGGGAAGGCGTACGCTACAGCGCAGAAAGAGTATCAGATCACCAACAACGAGGCAGGTGCCTATTACTACCCCGACTTCGGCAAAGAAGTGGCGGTGTACCCCTCCATCTTTGAGGCGCTGGGCCAGTCCTTCCCCAACCGTGGCAACGCAGCCTTCGCCGAGTGGACGCCGATTGTCAACGGTATCATTGAGCCCGACGCGCCGGTATACCTGCATGGTTCTACCAAAAACACCGGCGACATGCAGGACGTGGCGGACTATATCCGGTCCGAAAACTACAAGAACACGGCCATGATCTACATGCAGTCCGACTATATGGACGCAGTGGGCCATAGCAACGGGTATTATACGGACAAGTATTACACCGAGCTGGAAAGATACGACGACTACTTCAAGGCCATCATGGACGCTCTGGATGAGACCGGTACCAAGGACGAGACCCTGGTCCTTTTCACCGCTGACCACGGCGGCACGGCTGGCGGCAGCCATGGCGGCACCACTAACCAGGAGTACGACGTCCAGATCGCCCTGGGCGGCCAGACCATCGACAGCGGTGCCACGCTCTCCGGCGGCACCAACCACGACATTCCCCAGTTGGTGCTGGCGGCCCTCCGGGGCGATGCCCTGTCCCACATGGACGGCTCCGCCGATCTCTTCGAGGCTGCCAGCCTGACCCAGGAGGAGCTGGTGGAAAAGGACCGGGCGGTGGAGACCCTTACCTCCACCTCGGGCACCAACGTGAACGCAGTGGAGTTCACCCTCTCGGACCGTCAGGACGGCTACACGGTGAACACCCTGGACCTGGTGCTGAACCTCAACGGCCAGGAGATCACCTCCGTAGACACGGAAGGAACCGTGGTTCGTCAGGACGTGCAGGATGGGGCCCTTTATCTCACCATCGTCTATGACGGTGCTGCCCCCGACACCCTGGCCCGGGTGAACCTCTCCGGTTCTGCCGACGGGGTGAAGGTGACCGAGTACATGCTGAGCACCGACCAGGGCAAGGAGATCTACGGCGACCTGGTGAACACCGCCGGCACCCTGGAGGTGACCCCCGAACCCGATCAGCAGGCCACCGTCACCGTGAAGAACGGGGAGGAAACTGTGGCAACTGCCGAGGTCACCATCGGGGAAGACTACACCCTGCCTGCCGCCCCCACCCGCCCCGGTTATGTATTCCAGGGCTGGATGAGCAGCGCGGACAACCAGCGGTATCAGGCTGGCGCCTCTGTCACCATCGACGGGGACACCAGCTTCACAGCGCAATGGGAACCTGTGTCCCGGCCCGACCCCGATCCCACCCCCAACCCTGATCCCGACCCCGAGGATCCCACCGGCCCCAGCGCCGGGGATGCCCAGGGCTGGCAGGAGATTGCAGACGAGCTGGCCGATGCGGCCAACGGGGAGACGGTGACCGTGGACATGAACGGCGCCACAGAGATTCCCCAGGAGGCCCTGGAGGCCATGGCCGGGAAAGACGTCGCCCTGGTGGTGGAGCTGGAGGACAACGTCCAGTGGACCATCCGCGGCGAGGACCTGGCGCAGGCCGATGCCATCGAGGACCTGGACCTTGGGGTCACTCTGGATACCCACGGCATCCCCAGCCAGGTGGTGGACACCGTGGCCGGTGATGGGACGGTGGTGCAGTTCACCCTGGCCCATGAGGGGGCCTTCGGCTTCCCCATGACCCTCACCGTGCCCCTGGGCCGGGACAACGCCGGGGCCTGGGCCAACCTCTACCACTACAATGAGGACGCGGCAGCCATGGACCTGGAGGCCTCTGTGCGGATCGCCGCAGACGGCACCGCTGCCTTCCCCCTGACCCATGCCTCCCAGTACGCTGTGGTTATCGACGAAAGCGACCACAGCCAGGGCAGCGGCGAGCAGCACCCCTTCACCGACGTGTCTGCCGATGCCTGGTATGCCCAGGCGGTCCAGTACGTCTATGAGAACGGCCTTATGGACGGCATTGAGAACAACCAGTTCGCCCCGGAGCACACCACCACCCGGGCCCAGCTGGTGACCATCCTCTACCGTCTGGAGGGCCAGCCCGCCGTCACCGGTGAGAGCGGCTTCACCGATGTGGAAGCGGACACCTGGTACACCGACGCGGTGGTCTGGGCTGCCGCCAACGGCATCGTCAACGGGGTGAGCGACACAAGATTCGCCCCCGGGGAGGAGATCACCCGCCAGCAGATGGCCGCCATCCTCTACCGCTATGCCGAGGCCAAGGGCTACGATGTGACGGCCTCCGCCGACCTGAGCGGCCACCCCGACGCCGAGACCATCCAGGCGTATGCCCAGATCCCCATGGCTTGGGCCTGTGCCCAGGGTCTGCTCCAGGGCTTTGAGGATGACACCCTGCGCCCCGCCGGCAACGCCACCCGGGCGCAGATCGCCACCATTCTCATGCGCTTCTGCCAGACCGTGGCCCAGTAAGATTCTGCCTTGCGGCCGAAAAGGAGAGCACCCACCGGTGCTCTCCTTTTCCCTTGCTGGGGCCGGTTCCTTTTGACAGGGCTTGCCTGCTGTGGTATCATGGGACCCTCCCATACCACGGAAAGGAGAGATAGCCATGCAATGGATGATCGCGTCGGACCTGCACGGTTCGGCTTACTATGCCCGGGCCCTGGCGGAGGCCTTCGCCCGGGAGGGGGCAGACCGGCTGGTGCTCTTGGGGGACCTGCTCTACCACGGCCCCCGGAACGACCTGCCCCGGGAATACGCCCCCAAGGAAGTGATCCCCCTGCTCAACGGCCTGGGGGACCGGCTCCTCTGCGTCCGGGGCAACTGCGACAGCGAGGTGGACCAGATGGTGCTGACCTTCCCCATCCTGGCCGATTACGCCGTTTTGGCCCTGGGGGAGCGGCTGGTCTACTGCACCCACGGCCATGTGTGGAACCGGGAGAACCTGCCGCCCCTCCGGCCGGGGGATCTCCTCCTCCACGGCCACACCCATGTGCCCACCTGGGCCCCCTTTGGGGCGGGGAACCTCTGCCTCAACCCGGGCTCCCTGGCCATCCCCAAGGAGGGCAGCCCCCACAGCTACATGACCATCCGGGACAACCAGATCCTGTGGAAGACCCTGGAAGGGGACACCTACCACGCCCTGGTCCTGTGACGACAAACCCGCCCCTGATACGGAACCACTTCCGTGTCAGGGGCGGGTTTTGCGTGGAGGGTAGGAAAAAAGCCCGTTGGCAAGACGTTCCGCCGCCGGCTGGCAGCAGGGGCTTTTGGGTTATCGGACGATCCGCTCCAGCCGGGGGCCCAGGCGGCTGAGGATCTCGTTGGTGATGGTCCCGGCCTGCTGGGCCAGGTCGTAGGCGGTGATGGTCTCCTGGCCGCTGGTGCCCAGGAGCACAGCCACGTCCCCCGGGTCCACGGCGGGGATTTCCGTCACGTCCACCAGGGTCTGGTCCATGCAGATCCGCCCCACAATGGGGGCCCGGCACCCGTGGAGAAGGACCTGCCCCCCGGTCAGGGTCCGGGGCAGCCCGTCGGCGTAGCCGATGGCCAGCACCGCCACCTTGGTGGGCCGCTGGGCCACGAAGGCCAGGCCATACCCGGCGGCACACCCCGGGGAGAGGGTTTTCACCGACGCCACCCGGGCTCGGAGGGAGAGCACCGGCCGCAGGTCCGGGGCGGCCAGGTTCCGGTCCTCCCGGGTGCTCAGCAGGCCGTAGAGGGCGATGCCCACCCGGGCATAGTCCCCGCCCAGGTCAGGGTAGTTGAGCAGGCCGTGGCTGGCCAAAAGATGGACCTTGGGCAGGGCGATCCCCTGGTTCTGAAGGCGCTCCAGCAGCTCCCGGAAGGCCTGGGCCTGGCGGTGGACATAGGCCTGATCCCGGGAGGTGGTGCCGTCGGCGGTACACAGGTGGGTGTAGATCCCCTGGATGCGGAGGGAGGGCAGGGCAAAGATCTGCCGGATCTCCTCCAAGTGGCCGCTGGCCTCCCCCAGGCGGTGCATTCCCGTGTCCACCGCCAGGTGGACGGACAGGGGGCGGCCATAGGCCGCCAGCTGGCGGGCGTAGGCCGCGTCCACCACCGTCTGGGACAGGCGGTACCGCCGCAGCAGGGGGAACTGGTCCGGGTGGGTGTATCCCAGGATGAGGATCTCCCCCCGGATGCCCCCCTTCCGCAGCTGGATGCCCTCAGACAGGCAGGCCACGCAGAAGGCGGACACCCCCTCCCCCTGGAGGATGCGGGCCACCGGCAGGGCCCCGTGGCCGTAGGCGTCGGCCTTCACGGCGGGCATCAGCTGGCAGCCCGGGGGCAGCAGGGCCCGGAGGGCCGCCACGTTGTGGACCAGGGCCGCTCGGTCCAGCTGGACCCAGGCCCGGCCAAGCTGGGGCACCTGGGGGCGCAGCCGCCCCAGCACCCAGGTGACCACCCCCGCCGCCAGGAAGGACAGCAGGCACACCATCAGGTACTGGACCAGGCTGTTGCCCACCAGAATCTCGGTGAGCCCCACCACCTTGGCCCCGCCCCGGAGAACCACCAGCATGGCGGGGTGGAGGATATACACCCAGGTGGACAGGGTCCGGCAGGCCGCCGGGGCTTTGGCGGGCCAGGCCAGCAGCAGCCGGTACAGGAAGCACATCACCAGGGGCAGCAGCAGGTACATGCTGTCGTGCCGCTGCAGGCCCAGGTGGCGCAGGAGGAAGCCCTCCCCGGTCATCAGGGCCAGGGAGAATGCCAGACCCAGGCCGGCCGCCCAGGGCAGGGGGGCCGGGCCCCGCTTGCCCATCTGGGCCCCCAGGAGCAGGAAGAGGGGGGCCATAAACAGGCCGTTGCGGGTGTAGGAGAAGAGGTGGAACCCCGCCTCATACAAGCTGGCCAGGGGGGCGATCTGGGCGGTGAGGCCGTAGTAGCTGTCCCCCAACAGGGCGATGGCGTAGAGCACGCCCACCGCCACCCACAGCCCCCGCCCCCGGAACACCCGGGACAGGCCATACACCACCAGCAGCCCCATGGCGCAGGCGGGGAAGTACCACAGGTGGTAGAAGGTGCCGTCAAAGACCAGCAGCCGCACCCCGTCCAGAAGGCTCAAGTCCTGGTAGTGGCCGGCGTACCAGCCGATGGGGAGGTAGAGGACCACCGCCACCAGGTACAGCAGCAGGATCTTCCGCACCTGCCGCCCCAGGGGGGCAAAGGTGCCCTTGCCCTCCAGCACCTGCCCCAGGACGAAGTGGCCGGTGACCATGAAGAAGAAGGGCACCGCCACCCGGGCCAGGCACCGGGTGAGGAAGAAGTCCCCCGCGGCAGAGTAGGTGGTCAGGGGGGAGATGTGGATGGCCACCACCAGCAGGGCGGCCAGGATCCGA
>OLPD01000969.1_pt1 | contig 16835 bp, 11 predicted proteins | sample 1672111 | NCBI WGS metagenome assembly OLPD01 (sample SAMEA3136646, study PRJEB25190) | human gut metagenome
GCATCAAACTCACCGCTCTCAACTACCTCGTTTGGTCTTACATAGTCATCAAATACAGTAACTTCAAGTTCATATCCTTCTTTCTCAAGAAGCGGTTTTGCCTCCTCAAGGATCTCTGCGTGAGGTGTTGCAGATGCTGCAACTGTGATGGTTTTGTCATCATCCTTTGCATAAACGCCTGTGCTTAATGTTCCTGCCACTAATACTCCTGTTAAAACTGCTGCCACTAATTTTTTCATAATAATTGTCCTCCTGAATTTTATATTTTAACTTTTTTCATAACCATTTTATAATCAACAATTTCTTAAAACGATTGGGTTTATGTTATTTTCATCCATTCGAAAATATTTCATTAATTATGGATTTCTTATAGCTATTTTCTTCTGTCAATCTTATTTGCAATCATCATTCCCACTGACTGGAAAATCTGTACCAGCACCACCAGCAGGATAACTGTAACGATCATAATATCTGACTGATATCTGTAATATCCATAGCGGATGGCGATATCTCCAAGTCCGCCTCCTCCTACTGCACCGGACATGGCTGAATAACCAAGGATCGTTCCGATCGCAATAGTCGCTCCTGTGATCAGTGAAGTTCTGGCTTCTACCAGAAGAACCTTCACGATGATCCTTATATTGCTGGCACCCATAGCTCTGGCTGCCTCGATCACACCTGCATCTACCTCTTTAATAGACGATTCCACCATTCGTGCGATAAAAGGAATGGCAGCCACTACCAGTGGCACTACCGTTGCTGTTGATCCATAGCTCTTTCCCACCACTGCTCTGGTAAAAGGAATCAGCAGGATCAGTAAGATCAGAAACGGAATACTTCTCACAATATTTGCAATTGCATCCAGTATCTTATACAACACTGCATTTGGTTTCAGTCCCTCTTTATCAGACACTGCCAGCAGCACTCCCATAGGAAGTCCGAACAGGTATCCCAGAACTGTGGAAAGAACTGTCATGTAAAGTGTTTCTCCCACACCCTGGACAATCATCATTATTGTCTCATGATCCCACATATTCTGTCACCTCCCCGATTGCTAAACCTTTCTCTTTCAGATACTGCTTCATCATCTCTGTCCTGGTACTGCCTTCCATAAACTCCAGTATCATCTCTCCCTTGGCTACACCACCTACATTCTTGGTATCTGCCTTCAGGATATTTACCGGTTCTCCAAAGGTTAGGATCAGATTTGCAATCACAGGCTCAAAAGCTGAATTCTCAGAGAATACGATTCGTATCTTCTCACCGCTTTTGATCTCTGCCTGTCCTTTTTCCCTGCCTGCATCCAGTCTGCTGTCTGCGTCGATATCAGAGCCTGTATCCTTTCGGATCAGTTCTTTGGCAACCTCCGACTGAGGATTTGCAAAAATATCTGCAACCAGTCCTTTCTCAACCACTTCACCCTCATACATGATCGCCACATGTGTACAAATTTCACGCACAACCGACATCTGATGAGTAATGATCACTATGGTGATTCCAAACTGCTTATTAATCTTTTTCAGCAATTCCAGAATGGAAGAAGTAGTCTGCGGATCCAGTGCACTGGTAGCCTCATCACAAAGCAAAATCTTCGGATCTGATGCAAGTGCTCTTGCAATGGCAACTCTCTGCTTCTGACCACCGGAGAGCTGTGCAGGATAAGCATTCTGCCTGTCCCCCAGACCAACGATCTCCAAAAGCTCTGCTGCCCTCTTTCTGGCCTCTGCCTTCTTCTTTCCTTTTATGTAAAGTGGAAAACAGACATTATCAATCACTGACTTCTGCATCAGCAGATTGAAATGCTGAAAGATCATACCAATCTCTTCCCTCTGTTTCCTCAATTCCTTCTCTGTCAAATCTCCAAGAGCCTTCCCATCTATCAGAACCTGTCCCTCTGTAGGAACCTCCAGAAAATTCATACATCGTACCAATGTACTCTTACCTGCCCCCGACATACCGATAATTCCATATATATCACCGGAATCGATATTCAGGTTCACATCCTTCAAAGCCTCGACCACGCCATCTTTCGTGTCAAAAGACTTCCGGACCTTCTCAATCATAATCCCAGACATATCATTCTCCCTTTCTCTTATTCCCCGCTCCGTTGAGCATGAACATACTATACCACCACACTTCTGATTATGCCAATTCATAATACCTAGTGCTAGTTATAGCTTAAAACTATTATTTTCATTGCTTTACCATATTAAAATCTATATCTTTTGAATTTCTTCCAGCCTGCAGAAATCATACTGTCTTTAATCTCCAACAAAACCGTCATAATTAATCATTGTGGATTTGTTCAGAAAGAAAAACAGCAGGAGAAAGGTCGCATTCCTTTCATCCTACTGCTTATTGCTTTTCGCAACCCCCGCAGGGGACTTACTTGATTCGGTTAAAGACCATATTCCTTATATAGTTGCTCACGTCTTTTAGAATCTACTGATACAATCGGGATTTCTTCCGTTCTCTGATCCTGAATCAGTCGAGTAATCAGGCTTCCCAGTCGAGCTTCTCCCTGAATCTGTCCGATTACTTCGCCTCTCGCCTGTCCAATTGCCTCTCCTTCTGCACGTCCAATTGCTTTTCCCTCTGCTTTAAGTCTTTCAGATTCCAATTCCAGAACTTTTCCTCCCATAATATCACCTATTCCTTTCCGAACATTGTCATCTTCGTGGAAAATATAGTCCGCAATTTTTATAATTAGTTTTGTCAAATCTGTATTTACCATTATTAATGGTAAATACAGACAAATAATTGATTTTCTCCGAAAGGCATCTGCAATTAGTGAAAATTATATTTTTTAAATCCTAAATCTTTCATAGTAACACCAGAATCTCCTTGTTTCAGACAAGATTCAAACAAAGGAAGTGCTTCCTGTAAAAGCTTATTACCTTTTTCACTTATCTGTTTCAAAGTATAATCTTTCAGATTATTACCATAAAACCTAACATTTGTTTCTTTTGTAAAATCGTTTGCTGCCATTTTTCCTTCAACTGAATTATCATTGTTATTTATCCTATAATCCACTGATATTTCACCCTTCGAATTATCCAGCTGATAGCCTTCGCCCCAGAATAATGTAATAACCTCTCTGTTTTGAGAATTTATTTCCTCATTCACAGAATAGGCCATCCAGAGCATACTCTTCTGGTCTCCCCGGGCTTTCTGATATTGTAATGTTACACTTCCGTTTCCAACCTTTGGAGATATTATCATATAATTTGTTCCATTGCTTGAGTCCGTCCATTCCTGTCCATTTTTTATCAGATAATCGATTAATTTCTGTACTGCTTCAGGATATTTCCAAGCAGATGACTGTGACTCAGTCGGCTTAACATCTTTTTTCTTAAAAGCAATACTTTTTACCGCGCTGCTTGCTCCTTTCACTGCCTTACCGCTGATTTTTCTGAACGGAACTACTTTATAATAATATGTCTTTCCCTTCTTTACTTTTTTATCTGTGTATTTCAATGTCTTTCCACTTGTAATGATTTTAATCTTACTGTACTTTCCTTTTTTACTTGTAGCACGATAAATGTAGTAACCTGATGCTCCATTGGTTTTTTTCCAACTTACAGAAACGGTATTATTTTTAATCTTCAACGAAACAGTCGTATTTAATTTTCCGGATAAACCTTTTTTATCGTATCCACTGTAAACTTTCTTACCGTCAATAAGTTTATATGTCTTAACAGTATAGGAATATTTATAGCCTGCCTTTGTATCCTTATCTTTATAGACTAATCCAGTTGTAGTTTTCACTGATTTCCATTTACCTGAATTTACTTTTCTATAAACCTGATAACCATCAGCATTTGAAACTGTACTCCACTTAAATGTAATGGCATTATACGCTGGAATAATGTTCTCTAATTTAGGCATTTTCGGCTTCTCTGTCGGTGTTACTGTTGGTTCCGGTGTCGGTGTTTCACTTGGCTCAGGGGTTACTGTTGGAGTCGCTGTTGGCTCCGGTATCGGTGTCTCACTTGGCTCAGGGGTTACTGTCGGTGTTGGTGTCGGTTTCTCAATGATTGTTGTAGTTTCAAACAAATCTTGTTCTTTTGTTGCTCTAATTTCTCCCCCATCATTAGATGTCAACTTATAATTTTCAACATTTGTCATCAGTTCGCCATTAATATACTGAGAATACTCCATATCCTGACTTAACGGTATCTGAATGAATTCACAATTTCTGTAATCATAATTATTCGTCAACTGATCATAAATACTAATGTCCATAGTTCCAGTACCTGTAGCTTTATAAACCAATTGATAAGTATCATTAAACAACTGAACGTATTTATCATCGCCAACTGTCCATAATGCCACACCATCCCCAAAAATGGATGCCTTATCTGAAATAATACTTCCTACCAAAACATTATTTGAATTATATACATAGATATCCACTGGACATTTTGCCACTGCTTTTTTTGATGGATAAATCAATAAATCAAATAATTTTGATGAAAATTTATCCTTCAATTTCGATTCATAAAATCTCTTTAAAACCATCTGGATTGGTTTTTCCAAACCATATTTAGCACCTTTGCTGGCAATACTGTCTATACTGCCTTCTATGATTTCATTAACAAGCTTATCTGCATCGCTTCCCCATACCTTTTTATATGCACTTTTTATGGAGGATTCAGCAACTTTCCATAAGCTCTGGCAGAAATCATCCAGATTCGCTTCATTGATCATTCCTTTGGCACAACTTATCTCTTGCAACTTTTGATTTGGTTTCGAAACCATCCACATTTTTGTAGTGATGCCACCATTAATTCCAAATTTTTTACCACTATATGAATATACATCCACCTTACAATCAAATCTAAACTGATACAATTGATTATTCAGTCCCTGAACCACTACATCTATAGGAACTTCCTTACTTGCTATGCCAAATTTGGGCTTTTCATATCCCAAAAATACCTGCATAATTCTTTCAGCAACTTTCTCTGAAAAACCTGAAGCTGTAAAATATTCTTTTGAAACATTTGCCATAGCAATTTCTGAATAAATTAACAGCTTTAACGCTTCAAACTGATTATGTCCAATATATGTTTCAATATTCGGGTCAAGTACCATTTTATCACTAAGGTCTGTAAAAGCATCTACTGCATCTGCTAAAGACTGTTCCGCATTTTTTTCTGCTTCCTGCTCTGCTATTTCCTCTCCTGATTTCTGTGTTTTCAAATCATTTTTATAATTTACATTCAAAGCAGCACTACCACTTACCACATCTCCTTTTGTATCATTTCCACTAGCCGTAGCGAAAATTTCTCCGGAATACATATTGCCGTCATTCGGTTTCCACCAGGTCACTCCCTTTTTAACTAAAGTCAACTTAACTGTTATCGTTTCACCTTTGGCAATTGACTGATCCCTATTCAATTTATATGTATAATCAGAACCTATATTCGTTACCCCTGAAGCGTCCTTTATCTTAAACATCTTCAGATTTTTCAGATCTACACTAATTTCATTTAAATGAGTCCAGTCTGTAAGATTGCTAATTTTTACATTAACTTCTACTTCTTTCTCATTATATCCATCCTTCGTCCAATGCAGAGTCTTTTCTTTCGTTTTATCTCCAAATGCTGCTTCCATTTGCAAGGACTTTACAGAACTGCTCTGTTTACCAACTGATATCTTAAATTTCTGTCCATTAGGACTTGTACAGGTTATCTCACTTGACTCGTTCCCATCCCCAATAGGAGTAAACGTACAAATCAAATCTGCTGTCTTTCCATCATCCGAGATTTGGTATTCCGTTTTATCAATTTTCACATATGTTCCAGCTAAATAAGAACCAGTGTCCTGAACTTTCAAACTTTTCATAAAGCTTTCCAGATACTGTTTATTTCCGTTTTTCAGCTGCACAGAACATATGGTAACTGCTGTTTTCTCTGAGATGTTAAATGTAGAATTTTTACTTTGCAATTTCGGTTCTACATTAATGGTCACACTCGCAGTTCTGCCATCCTGTGTAGTTCCGGTTATAGTGACTTCACCTATGTCATAAGTTAATAAATTGATCCAGCCAAATGCACTGTTGCCATCAGCGCTGTCTATTAGCCCTGTTGTATTTTTATCTATTTCTGCGATAGCAGGGTTACTTGATTTCCAGGTAATTGCTTTCTCCTCATTTGCCACACTGCCTGGAGTTGATGCTTCGAAATCTACGGAAATTGAATTTTGATTTCCAAGAATAGCAGGGGATTTGATGCTCAAATTGAATTTTTTATTTGTAGATACTGTGCTATTATAGTGGATTGCTGCTTCCAATAATTGTCGATTACCACATGTGCTAATAGTTACTTTCTCCCACTGTGTTTTGTTTCCAGCGTAATATACGTCAGTTATATTGCAACCAGAAAACGCATAATCCCCAATAATCGTTACACTGTTCGAGATTTCTATGCTATTTAAACTACTGCAATCCATAAACGCCCAATCCCAAATACTCGTTACACTATTGGGGATTTTTATGCTGTTTAAACTACGGCAACCATAAAACGCCCAATCTCTGATACTCGTTACACTGCTCGGGATTTCTATGCTGTTTAAACTATTGCAGCCAGAAAACATATTATCCCCGATACTCGTTACACCGTTCGGGATTTCTATTCTGTTTAAACTACTGCAACCAGAAAATACACCATCCCCGATACTCGTTACACTGTTCGGGATTTCTATTCTGTTTATATTGCAACCAGAAAACGCATAATCCCCGATACTCGTTACACTGTTCGGGATTTCTATGCTATTTAAACTACTGCAGCCAGAAAACACACCATACCCGATACTCGTTACACCGTTCGAGATTTCTATTCTGTTTAAACTACGACAACCCAAAAACGCATGATCCCCGATACTCGTTACACTGCTCGGGATTTCTATTCTGTTTAAACTACTGCATTTATAAAACGCATTATCCCCAATACTCGTTACACTGTTCGGGATTTCTATGCTGTTTAAACTACTGCATTCGCCAAACGTATAATCCCCGATACTCGTTATCCCTTTTTTTATAATTATGGTCTTTATCTCATTTAATGAATGTCCACAACCCTTTACTGATGTTCGGGTAATCATCCCACTTCCACTAATGGTAAGTGTCCCATTATCAAATGATACTTTTACATTTTCGTCTGATGTGTCACCGGATGCCATTGCAGGTACTTCTGATTCTTCTGTCAGATCTTTTTCAGGAGAATCATCTTCCAAGTCTTCTGTTTCTGTTTGCTCGTCAGAAAATGCTTCTTCATTACCATTTTCAGAGGAATCTCCATATTCCTCATTCACTCCATCTGTGAATTCTGTTGCCCATGATATGCCTGCTGATTGTATCACCATGATTCCTGCAAGCATAAGTGCCATTAGTTTTCTCTTCATACGCACCTCTCCTTCTTATAATAATCACTTTTTCTCAGTTCAGTATTTCACTTTCTTATATAAAAAATTTTTGTTCACCAAACGGGTGAATTAAAAATATAGAATAAAAAGCGTCTCAAAGCCTTGAATTACTATGAATTCAATGGCTTTCCGACAAAATAAGTTTCACGGATTGAGGTTTTATTTATATCTTACCGTTTTTGATTCGCCTTTTTGATCTATAATATATGCAGAATCCTTATAAAAGCTATATACTATACCTGAATATTTCTTTCCAACTGCCGATTTTTTCCCAGTTTTTATATTATATTTCCAAATCTGTGAATATGGCTTAGATGTTGTTCCTGAAAAGCTGGCATAGTATATCAGATTCTTTTCTCTTGTAGTTTCAGTCGTCACCATCTTGCTTACCAATCTAAATTTCTGAGAAACAGGATCTAATATGTATATACTATGAGGATAACAATTATATTTTCCTGAAAACTCAGAATACCCAGAATATGTGTCCCCTACAAAAATATATCTCCCATCTGACAATGAGCCCGTTCCAATAACATCATTTTTTTTATAAACAGGGTAAGCAATTCTTTTAGATGTAATCTTTTTTGTCTTCAGATTATAGGCATATAAATATTGTTTTCCAGATCCCATTGTGTGTAAATAAAAATTATTCTTCGAATATCCCACCAGATCACAATTTTTATTTATCGTACACAATTTTTCTGTTTTTCCTGTTTTGATGGTATATTTATATAAACTTACCTTCGTAGGTACCCTCTTATTACCCGAAGCATAATAAAAAATCTTTCCATCTGTCCATGCACCGGTACAAATCTTTTGTGTAAGGCGAACAGTTTCTCCCTTCATCGGTTCATAAAACAACTGAGGTGCTGAATTTGCATAAGAAAGATATGCCTGTCCACTTTCAACTTTTAAATAAGCCATTGTTGGCACTTGCTGATATGTGGGTGACTTTGCATTTACAGAAATCAACTGTAATCCCAGTACACTGATGATTGTTAAAAATAACACTACTGTTTTTCTTATAAAAGCATTCTTTTTCATATCTCTTGTCCTCGCTTTTTAAATGGATAAATGTCTGGCAACAGTACCATCAATCGTTTCACATAACACTACTGCCCTAATTATTATCTACTCTAATAGAAACATAGGCATTATTTTTAGTATTCTTTAACTTGATAAAAAGTGCCATGAAATCCTTTGGAAGCTTTTGTCCTTTTTTTATGGAATACATTTTTATGCTTCCGTTGTTAGCATTAACAAATCTGCTGCATTCTATCTTTTCTACTTTATATCCTGCTTTCAGACTGTAGGTCAGCTTTCCATTCAGTCTGCTTACAACCCCATATAAACTTGGTTCCGGCTCTTTTGCATAGTAGGAAGCCAGGTTCTTTTTCCCAATTTTCAGCGTTTTAAATGGATTTGCATATTTTACAAATGTATAGGTGCAGGTTTTTTTATATGTTTTTCCATTTACTTTTACAGTAACATTAACCTTAGCTGTTCCTTCCTTGATTCCGGTTACCTGGTAAAATGCATTTCTTTTCGCACCACCATCACTGCCAGATACACGTGAAAACACCATCATTACTTTAGGATTACTGCTTACCGCAGAGATTTCTATGTTTTCACGATTATAATATATCGGTGTAGAATAATTAGTTACATTGTCTACGCTACACCCCAATGTAACTTTCATCTTTGTTGGCATCTTCGCCAATGGATTCTTCTGTGCTGCCCAGACATTTACGGACATGACAAGCATTGCTACTACTGTAGCAAGAATCATTAATAGTACCTTTTTCTTTTTCTTCATAAATTTTATCCTCCTTGATTTGTGAGTTTTATTATGTGAATTGACAGTTACTTTCCACTCTGTCAAGCCCCATCATATTTTTTCAGCATCCTGCTGAAGCATTCAGGTGTCATGTTCAGATAAGATGCTATATCTTTTTTGTTCACCTTTTTTTCCAGCCCCGGATAGGTTTCCAAGAAATATTCATACCTCTGTACCGGATTACAGGTAAGAATCATTTTTCTGTATTCATATTCCCTCATGGATGCCACACTCTGCATCCGATTACAGACCAGGGCAATTTCTATATTCTCCATAGCCAGCTTTCGAAGAACATCTGCTGATATCCTTACAATTTCACAATCCGTTATCAGCTCCACTGTCAGGAAAGAGGTTATCTGCTTGTCCAGATTCATAATCCCTACCAAAGCTTCCCCCGGAAAATGTGCAAAACAGTGAACCTTTTTTTTTCCATCTGATTTTTCATAATATGATTTTACAAGACCACCCTTTTTATACAGAAAAGGAATCGCATCTACCTTCTCATTCTCTTTCATCAGCAAAGTTCTTGCCTTCAACTTACAAATTTCCGAATTCTCCGCCAACACCTCCAGCACAGCTTCCGATTTTATTCCTATCACATTATGAAAAAAATCTTCCAGTTTTTCCTCTTCATTTTCCCTTTTTCTTTCATCACTCATATTTTTTCCTTTTTACATACTCAAAATCAACAGATAAAACCATATTATTTCAAGACATTGTTTATCCTGCTCCTTTGCAAGCAAGACTTTCTCTAATTATACTTTATTGTCTGACAAATAGCAATTCCACCACTTGATTCAAATCAAGTAATCAAAAATATTTTTCCCCAACATACCCTTCCCACTCAAAAAAGGGCGCTGCCCAAGCAGCCGCCCTTTCGTTAAATCACATCTTTTTTAGAAATTATATTCTGTCAAGCGAATATTCGCAATCCGCTTGACTCTGAACTTCTTCATCCCATACTTCACAATCTACCCAACCAGGCAAACCCGCAAAGTTAATACTCTCCTCCACACCACAATCCCAGCGCTCCAAAAAAAGAAGCGCAAGGGTGGAGTCCAGAGGAGGGACAGCGCTTTCTGTCCTTCCTCTGGGAACCTTCCGTCTGGAAAAATATTTTATCTAAAATATTCCACACCAGACTCGAATATTTTAATATCCTGCTCCCCATAGATATTAATAGCAACTCCGTCCCCGCGACGTTCGCTATGTGCCATCTTACCAAGGATACGTCCATCCGGGCTGGTAATACCTTCAATGTTCATATAAGAACCATTGACATTCCATTCTTCATCAACACTGAGCTGTCCATCCGGAGTTACATACTGAGTTGCAACCTGTCCGTTTGCAAACAGCTTCTGCAGCCATTCTTCATTTGCAACGAAACGTCCTTCACCATGTGAAGCCGGGTTACAGTATACACCGCCAAGCTGTGCCTTCTGCAGCCAAGGAGATTTATTACTAACAACCTTCGTATAAACCATCTTGGAAATATGGCGTCCGATAGTATTAAATGTCAGTGTAGGAGAATCTGCTTTCTGTCCGCAGATTTCACCGTAAGGTACAAGACCAAGCTTGATCAGAGCCTGGAATCCGTTACAGATACCAAGTGCCAGACCGTCTCTTTCATTAATCAGCTTCATAACAGCTTCTTTGATCTTCGCATTCTGGAATGCAGTTGCAAAGAATTTCGCAGAACCATCCGGTTCGTCACCTGCGGAGAATCCGCCTGGGAACATGATGATCTGTGCCTGATCGATTGCTTTCTCAAAAAGCTCTACAGAGTCATGGATATCTTCAGCAGTCAGGTTCTTGAATACTTTTACATCCACCTCTGCACCTGCACGCTCGAATGCACGTGTGCTGTCATACTCGCAGTTTGTTCCAGGGAATACAGGAATAAATACACGAGGTTTTGCAACTTTGTTCTTGCATACATAGATGCTGTCTGCACGATAAAGCTTCTCATCTCTGTCAACTGCCTCTTTATCATTCTCAGAAGAAACTGTCTTAAATACTTTTTCCAGAGTACCTTTCCATGCATTTTCAGCTTCGTCTACAGTGATCACTGTATTTCCATAGGAGAAGTTACCGTCAGCAGTTACTTCACCGATCACTGTATAAGTGATGGAAAGCTGACCAACCTTACCATCCGGAACTTCCAGGATAATATCGCCAAATCCAGGTGCAAAGAAATCTCTCGGATCAAGGTTATGCTCGATTTTCACACCCATGCCATTACCAAATGCCATCTTTGCAACTGCAGCTGCAATACCATGACGGTCAAGTGCATAAGCAGAAACAACTTTGCCATCCTGCATATCTTTATGAAGTTTTTCATACTGATCCATGATTCCTGCATAATCCGGCAGATCATACTGATCCTTCGGTGCGCGAAGCCATACCAGTTTGTTTCCTGCTTTCTTTAATTCCGGTGTGATCACATCCTGGATCTTCGCAACGTCAACAGCGAAGGATACCAGTGTCGGAGGTACATCAATATCATTGAATGTACCAGACATACTGTCCTTACCACCAATGGATGGAAGTCCGAATCCCATCTGTGCTGCATAAGCACCGAGAAGTGCTGCGAAAGGCTGGCTCCATCTCTTAGGATCTTCTGTCATACGACGGAAGTATTCCTGGAATGTGAAACGGATTTTCTTATAGTCACCACCTGTAGCCACGATTCTTGCAACGGACTCTGTCACTGCATAAGCAGCTCCGTGATATGGGCTCCAGGAAGATAAATACGGATCAAAGCCATAGCTCATCATGGTTACAGTATCTGTTTTACCATTCTGTACCGGAACCTTTGCTACCATGGACTGAGTCTCTGTGAGCTGATATTTACCACCGTATGGCATAAATACACTGCCTGCTCCGATAGAACCATCGAACATTTCCACAAGTCCCTTCTGAGAGCATACATTTAAGTCTGCCAGAGTTTCCATCCATTTAGCTTTTACATCAGCTACATCCGGGCGCTCTTCAAAGAGATTACCTTCTTTATTCGGGATTTCTACTTCTACAGTTGTTTCCTGATGTGCACCGTTAGTATCCAGGAATGCACGGGAAATATTTACGATTTCTTTTCCTCTCCATACAAGTACCAGACGAGGATCCTCTGTTACAACTGCAACAGGAATTGCCTCCAGGTTCTCTTCATTTGCATAGCCAAGGAAAGTATCTACATCTTTCGGGTCAACTACTACAGCCATACGTTCCTGAGATTCGGAGATTGCGATCTCAGTTCCGTCAAGACCTGCATATTTCTTCGGAACCTTGTCAAGATCTACCCTCAGACCTGCTGCCAGCTCACCGATAGCAACGGAAACACCGCCTGCACCAAAGTCATTACATTTTTTGATAATATGGCTGACTTCCTCACGACGGAACATACGCTGGATCTTACGCTCAGTAGGAGCATTACCTTTCTGTACCTCAGCGCCACATACTTCAATAGAAGCTTCTGTATGAACCTTGGAAGAACCGGTAGCACCACCGATACCGTCACGTCCTGTACGTCCTCCAAGTAAGATAATGATATCTCCCGGATCAGAATTCTCACGGATAACCGCACGTCTGGGAGCAGCCCCCATAACAGCACCGATCTCCATACGTTTTGCCACATAATTTGGATGATAAACTTCTTTTACATAACCTGTTGCAAGACCAATCTGGTTTCCATAGGAGCTGTAACCATGAGCTGCGCTTCTTACCAGTTTCTTCTGCGGAAGTTTACCCTTGAGAGTTTCTTTTACAGAAACAGTAGGATCTGCTGCACCTGTTACACGCATTGCCTGATATACATAAGTACGTCCTGAAAGCGGGTCACGGATTGCACCGCCAAGGCAGGTAGCTGCACCACCGAATGGCTCGATCTCAGTAGGATGGTTATGTGTCTCATTCTTGAAGTTGATCAGCCATTCCTCTTCTTTACCGTCTACGTCTACAGGAACTACAATACTGCAAGCATTGATCTCATCAGATTCTTCCTGATCAGCAAGCTTTCCTTCTGCTTTCAGTTTCTTCATAGCCATCAGAGCCAGATCCATCAGGCAGACAAATTTGTCCTTACGGCCTTTGTAAAGTTCTTCTCTGTCAGCAAGATATTTGTTGTAGGTATCTACGATCGGTGCTTTGTAATCACCTTCGTCAAATTTTACATCTGTCAGTTCTGTGGAGAAGGTTGTGTGACGGCAATGATCAGACCAGTATGTATCAAGTACACGGATTTCTGTCATGGACGGGTCACGTTTCTCTTCTTCTTTGAAATAATGCTGGATATGCTGGAAATCCTTGAATGTCATTGCAAGATTTAAAGAATCATAAAGTTCCTTTAATTCTGCTTCCGGCATTTCCTTAAATCCGTCAAAAATCTTAACATCTTCCGGTTCCGGGAATACAGTTACCAGTGTTTCCGGTTTCTGCAGGCCTGTCTCACGGGAATCTACAGGGTTGATGCAGTGATGCTTGATAGCATCAAATTCTTCATCTGAAATAGTTCCTTCAATTACATAAGTAGTTGCGGAACGAATGATAGGCTGTGCATTCTCATCCAGGAACTGTACACACTGAACAGCAGAATCTGCTCTCTGGTCAAACTGTCCCGGTAAAAATTCTACAGAGAAGATGCGGGAGCCTTCTGCTGCCTCAAAATTCTCCAGATATAAATCATCTACAGGTGGCTCTGCAAAAACAGTTTTGCATGCTTTATCAAAAACTTCATCAGAAATATTCTCTACATCATAGCGGATCAGCACACGTACTGCTGTTACGGATTTAATTCCCAGATAGCTGCTGACCTCATGTTTTAATTCCTTTGCCTGTACAGCGAAGGCCGGTTTCTTTTCTACATAGACACGTCTTACGTTACTCATAGAAACTCCTTTCTTATGTATGCATTGTTTTAAAAATGCTTTAAAAGCACCTTGCAGCCCGACTCCAGTGAACCTGCTGCTTGAACTATTGCTTTCTTTATAGTATCATAGGAAATATCATTAGTAAAATTAATATATCTTATATTTTTTATTAATGTAACTAATCAATCACTATCCGTGAAATATTTTGGAATGAATATGCCAAAATCCCGAGACATACAATCTAAAGTTCCATTGCTGCCGACAATTTGTATCATCACATTATTTTATGAAAGGATTTATTTCTATGGATATTAATCTTGAACTATACAAAGTATTCTACTATGTTGCCACCACCCTCAGCTTCTCAGAGGCCTCCCGCCAGCTTTTTATCTCCCAGTCAGCAGTCAGCCAGTCCATTAAAACTCTGGAAAAGAAGCTAAATCATCCTCTTTTTATCCGCAGTACCAAAAAAGTATTATTAACTCCTGAAGGAGAACTTCTGCTCCAGCATGTAAAACCTGCGCTCCAGCTTCTGGATGAGGGAGAATCTCTCCTGTCCGGAGACAATCTGCTGAAAGGCCAGCTGCGTATTGCTGCCAGCGATACGATCTGCCGGTATTTTCTCATTGATTATCTGCAGAAATTCCATCAGACCTATCCTGATGTCCGCATTAAAGTCACAAACAGTACCTCCATCGGCTGTGCAGAGCTTCTGGAAAAGGGTCAGGCAGATCTTATTGTATGCAACTGTCCCAATTCCAGGCTTGGCAGTCATTTTCAAACACGTGTGCTAAAAGAATTCCACGATGTATTCGTTGCCAATACGGATTACTTTCCTGTACACACTGTTCAGACCGAACTGCAGGAGCTTCTGAACTATCCAATCCTGATGCTTTCCCCCAAAAGTACCACCAGCGAATATTTGCGGGAAGCATTTACAGCCCATAATCTCAAGCTTCTTCCTGAAGTAGAGTTAAACAGTAATGACCTGCTTCTGGACCTGGCACGGATCGGACTGGGAATTGCCTGCGTTCCTGATTATATGTTAAAAGAAAATGATCAGCTGACACCGCTCATGTTAAAAGAGCCTCTTCCCGGACGTCAGCTTATACTTGCCCAACATGACAGTCTTACTGTCTCTCAGGCTGCTGAACGCTTTATTGAAATGTTTACTTCCATATAATAAAAGAAGTCCTCACTCAGTACTGAAACAACAATTTTTATAATCGCGTTTCTTACTGAATGAGAACTTTTTATTATTTTTCTATTCTGTTTTTCAATCTGAAGTCCAGCGGATATTCACAATCCACTTCACTATTTGGTCAACTTTCTTATTTCGGCATTACAGCCAGTGCATCAGTAATATACTGATTATCGATTGCTGCAAAGAATCCGCCGTCTGCCTTGGTTGCATAATCCATATCGATTGGCATTTTTCCAAGTACAGGAACCTTCAGCTCTGCTGCGATCTCATCAATATGGCTCTCACCAAAGACTTTGATCTCTTTTCCGCAGTCCGGACATTTCACATAGCTGTAGTTCTCTACGATTCCAAGTACCGGTATCTTCATCATCTCAGCCATATTAAAGGCTTTCTTAACGATCATCTTAACCAGATCCTGAGGTGATGTTACGATCACGATTCCTTCGATCGGCAGAGACTGGAATGCTGTAAGCGGAACATCACCTGTTCCAGGAGGCATATCCACAAACAGATAGTCTACGTCGCCCCAGATAACATCTGTCCAGAACTGTTTTACCATATTTGCAAGAACCGGACCTCTCCAGATTACAGGAGTATCCTCTGTAGGAAGCAGAAGGTTGATGGACATTACCTTGATCCCGTTTTTTGTGATCATCGGGTAGATACCTTCATCATTTGCCATTGCTGCACCCTTTAATCCATACATTTTCGGGATGGACGGTCCTGTGATATCCGCATCCAGGATACCGACTTTGTATCCCTGTGCTGCCATCATGTTTGCCAGAGAGCCTGTTACGAAGGATTTACCAACTCCACCCTTTCCGCTGACAACCCCGATCACATGTTTTACGTCAGAAAAAACGTTTGGTTCTGCCATGAGGCTCTGGGGCTGTTTCTGTCCGCAGCCTTCACAGCTTGATTTGTTGCAGGATGTATTGCTACACTCTTTTGCCATAATAGATTCCTCTCATTCTTTGTATTTACACAGACAGAACTGGCTCTCTGTCCGTGTATTTTTCTCATTCACGATCTCTCATGAACTCCTTACCTTACTTCATAAATCTGTCGATCGCTTTTTCCAGTTCCTTGATAGCATCCCTGTCTCCATGCTCCACTGCATCCACGATGCAGTGTTCTATATGATCCTGCAGGATGATCTTGCCTGTATTATTGATCGCAGATTTTACGGCTGATAGCTGGATCAGCACTTCGCTGCAGTCACGTCCTTCCTCCACCATACGCTTAATGGATTCCATATGCCCGATGGCCCTGGAAAGTCTGTTGAGTACGGCCTTGGTCTGTGCGTGGCTGTGATGATGAGGATGTGTGCCATCGTGAGTATGCACATGTTCCTGTTCCCCGTGGGTATGTTCAAGAACGGTTCCATCCTCGAGAACGTGCACATGCGTTTCGTTTTTATCACTCATGTGTAATTCCTCCTTCAGATTTCCGTGAAAGAACAGCGCTGCCGGATCATGGATGTCTGAATGTCAAAAATGAT
>OLPD01000973.1_pt1 | contig 16745 bp, 15 predicted proteins | sample 1672111 | NCBI WGS metagenome assembly OLPD01 (sample SAMEA3136646, study PRJEB25190) | human gut metagenome
AAATGCTGAGAAGAGGAATGTAAGCATACCACCGATAAAGATACCGATGATTACTCTGTAGTCAAGAAGGTTGATTGCTTCAAGACCAACTGCCTGTGCATAAGATACGAAAAGTGCAAGTGCGGTAAGGGCTGCTGATCCGATCGCGAATCCCTTACCCATAGCTGCAGTTGTATTTCCTACTGAGTCAAGCTTATCTGTGATTTCACGAACAGATTCATCCAATCCTGACATTTCTGCGATACCACCTGCATTGTCTGCGATCGGTCCGTATGCATCAACGGCAACTGTGATACCTGTTGTAGAAAGCATACCTACTGCTGCAAGTGCGATTCCGTAAAGTCCTGCAACTGAGTAAGATACAAAAATACCTACACAGATCAGGAGAAGCGGGATTGCTGTAGATTTCATTCCTACTGCAAGACCACTGATGATTGTAGTAGCTGCACCAGTCTCTGACTGTTCTCCGATTCCCTGAACCGGTTTGTAGTCTGCTGATGTGTAGTACTCTGTGATGTTACCGATGATCACACCAACAACCAGACCTGCGATAACAGCAATAGCTGCACTCATCTTTCCGAAGAGTACATTACTCAGTACAAGTGCTACAACAATAACTACGATAGAAGCTGCATAGCTTCCCTTTGTAAGAGCTTTCTGCGGATTCGAATTCTCATCACCTTTTACAAAGAAGGTTCCGATGATAGAAGCGATCAGACCACATCCTGCGATCGCAAGCGGATAAAGAACTCCGGATACAGCTCCTGCTGCTGCTCCAAGAGTCAGTGCTGATACAAGTGAACCAACATAAGATTCAAAAAGGTCAGCTCCCATACCTGCAACGTCACCTACGTTATCACCTACATTGTCAGCGATAACAGCCGGGTTACGCGGATCATCTTCCGGGATACCTGCTTCTACTTTACCAACAAGGTCTGCACCAACGTCTGCTGCTTTGGTGTAGATACCACCACCAACACGGGCGAAAAGTGCGATTGAAGATGCACCAAGGCTGAATCCTGAAAGCACATCTACGTTCTTTGTAACAATGTACACAAGGCTTACGCCAAGTGCTCCAAGACCTGCTACGCACATTCCCATAACGGCCCCGCCAGAAAAAGCAATTGATAATGCTTTATTCATTCCGCTTTCTTTTGCTGCGTTAGCAGTTCTTACGTTCGCTTTTGTAGCGACTGTCATACCACAGTATCCTGCAACTGTTGAGAAAAGTGCTCCAATTACAAAGCATACTGCTGTTACCCAGCTGATACCAAATCCGATCAGTACAAAAAGCACTACTACAAAAATGACCAGAATCTTGTATTCAGCCATGAGGAAAGCTCTTGCGCCCTCCGCGATTGCGCCTGCAATCTCTTTCATGCGGTCCGTACCTGCATCCTGTTTTCCTACTTTACCAGCAAGATATGCTGCAAATAATAAAGCAATAACAGCTGCAATCGGGACCAGATACATGTAATTATTCATTTCTTGTTCCTCCCTGAATTATTGTACCTCTAAAGACAATATCATAAAAAGAACAAGAATGCAAAACAATTTTTTAAATTTTCAATAAGTTTTATTTTGTTTATCTATAAGTGTGGTCTTTCTCTATTTTTTTAATTTGTATCTCACCGTCCACATTCCACCGGGATTTACACAATATCAAGATATGTTTTTTCCCGAGGTGCCGGAAAAGCAGCATCTAATCTGGCATATTCCTCCACTGTCAGATGAACCTTTCCCGCCTCCAAGTTCTGCAGTACATGTTCTGCCTTTCCACTTCTTGGAATGGCAATCACATTTTCCTTATACAGAACAAATGCCAGAAGCACCTGCATTGGTGTAATTCCATGAATTCGCGCTACTTCCTTCACTGCACTGCTTTGCAGAAGATCTTTCTGCAGATCCCCTGCCTGCGCCAGCGGACAGTATGCCATAAGTGGCACATTGTGTTCTTTTAACCACGGAAGAAGATCGAATTCTACTCCTCTGGAGCCCAGATGATACAGCACCTGATTCACCACGCAATGATTTCCATTCGGCACTGAAAACAATTCTTTCATATCGTCTGTATCAAAATTCGATACTCCCCAGCTACGGATCTTTCCTTCTTTCACAAGCTGTTCCATGCATTCTACCGTTTCCTCAAGTGGAATCCCTCCTCTCCAGTGTAAAAGATACAAATCCAGATAATCTGTCTGTAGATTTTTCAGTGTCTGCTGCAGACTTTTGAAAATTTTTCTTCTTCCGGCATTATGCGGATATACCTTCGATACAAGAAATAACATGCTGCGGTCATACCCTTGGATTGCTCGTCCGATCAACTGCTCTGATCTTCCATCTCCATACATTTCCGCTGTATCGATCAATCGTATTCCCGCATCAATTCCTGCTCTGAGTGCCACTGTCTCTTCCGTGTCTTTGCTCCTGTTTTCTCCAAGAAACCAGGTTCCCATTCCAAGTCTTGGCATTTCCATTCCATTACTCAGTTTTATCTCTTTTTTATTCATGATTCCCACTCCCTGCATTTTGTTTTTCTGTTCCTTACTGCCTGTTTTTACTATACTGATGTAACCGGATTGCTCCATTGCTATGCAATTCCCGCAATCCTCGAACACCTCATATTATAGGAAAAATCCCACTTTTTGCAAATGTTATAAGGGACATATTTTTATGTTTATTTATTCTTTTTATTATTTCTTATAACATTCTTTTTTTCTTCAATCCATGATACACTGGATTTATCATAAAATAAATTCAATGATAAGGAGATTAGAAATTATGAAAGTTGTAGTTGCAATTGATTCATTTAAAGGAAGTCTCACTTCGATTGAAGCCGGAATGGCTGCAAAGGAAGGAATCTTAAAAGCACACCCGGATGCGAATGTTGTCGTAAAACCACTTGCAGATGGTGGTGAAGGCACCACAGATGCCCTGATTGCAGGACTTGGTGGTGAGCGTATTGATCTTACAGTGACTGGTCCTCTTGGTACTCCGGTAAATGCACATTACGGATATCTGGCAGAAAAAAATACTGCCATCCTCGAAATGGCTGCCGCTGCCGGAATTATCCTGGTAAGAGAATCCGAAAAAAATCCACTTACTGCAACCACTTACGGTGTCGGTGAAATGATCGCAGATGCCATGGAACGCGGTATCCGCAATTTCATTATTGGAATTGGAGGAAGCGCAACAAATGATGGTGGAATTGGAATGCTTAAGGCACTTGGCTATCAATTTTTCGATGAAAATGGACAGGATGTCGGCGAAGGCGGACAGGCGCTTGACCGGGTATCTTCTATTATAATAGAAAAAGCTAACCCAATTCTCAAAGAATGCAGTTTTCATATTGCCTGTGATGTAACTAATCCACTTTGCGGAAAGAACGGAGCTACCTATATTTATGGTCCGCAAAAAGGTGTCACACCGGAAATAGCAGAAGAACTGGATCAGGCAATGAATCATTATGCTTCTGTTACCTCCAAATTTCTTCATAATGATTATGCATCTGCAGAAGGTGCCGGTGCTGCAGGGGGTCTTGGCTTTGCATTTCTCAGTTATTTAAATGCTACGCTGACTCCTGGAATCGATCTGATTCTTAACGCTGTCGAACTGGAAAAAGAATTAGAAGATACAGATATCACTGTTACCGGCGAGGGACGCCTCGATCACCAGACCGCTATGGGAAAAGCTCCTGTCGGTGTGACAAGACTTGCAAAAAAATACGGCTCCAAAGTCGTTGCTTTTGCCGGAAGCGTCACCCCGGAAGCAACAGCCTGCAATGCGGCCGGAATCGATGCATTCTTCCCGATCGTCCGTGGAATCACAACACTAGACGAAGCAATGGATCCCAAAAATGCAAAATCAAATATGACAGCAGCTGTGGAACAGGTATTCCGTCTGTTATAGTTCTAACATTATTTACAAATTTCAGAGAGTGTTTTTGTATAGTTTTTACAGAAATACTCTCTTTTCTTTATGATTTTCTTCTTTTCCTACACTGACCATCAACAACACAACGATCTACGACCTGACAGATCTTCATTTCAACATGATATTTTTCTGTCAATCTATACTTTTTTAGCAATTGTTTTATTTCATATTTTGAAATCTTTCATTCATATATTGCATTTTTGTGAATCATATACATTTTCCACTTCTTCTTTTATGCAATCTTCCCCTTGTACTTTTCCACCTTGTTCCTCTCTCCAAATAATGCTACAATTCTTAAATAAGTGGTAATGATACCGTTCTCTTTATCCTGTTAAATACTGGATAAGCATCTGCATCATTCCCGCAACTTCTTTTCCAAAATCGGAGGATGTTTAAAATGAAGTTAGACAAATCACTTGCCTTTCAGGTAGTAAACACGATCAAAGACACCTGCGGACAGGATATCAATTTTATCGATAAGCAGGGAATGATTTTTGCGAGTACCAACGCCGACCGGATTGGTACGTTTCATGCCATCGGTCACAAAGCCGCCCAGACAGAACAGACAATCGAAGTTTTTTCAGATGATGATTTTCCCGGAACACAAAAAGGGATCAATATGCCACTCTATTATCACGGCAGTTTTCTTGCAGTGATCGGAATTACCGGAGAACCGGACCAGGTCCGCCAGTACGTCCATCTTGCCGACCGGATTACCCATCTGCTGATCCGTGAAAAAGAGCTGAACCGACTGAGCCGCTCTCTGGAAGATAAAAAACACTTTGTTATCGATGCCCTGATCCGGAATGAGATTACTGATCCGGATTATCTGGACACCTGCCTTTCAGATCTTCAGGTAAATCCAGGGACAAAGAAACGGCTTCTGATCATCCAGTCATCACCGGATGGACACAACAACTCTTCTTCCCTTGAACAGAAGATCATCGGACTTTTCGGCACGCTTGGTATTACTCTTTATACCTTTTATTATCCAAATGAATATCTTGCCGTGCTGGAAAACTCCGGCAAAGCCGCTCTCTATCAGATACTGGCTGATTTTACCGCAGACTGTGGAGCTTTACTCTCCATTGCAGTCGGAAAGAAATGTCAGCTTTTCCAGCTGTCTCTTTCTTACCAATCTGCACTCACTGCGCTGAAATACTGCCGGAGTTCGGAAAACGGGATTGCTTTTTTCGATGATATGACACTGGAAATTCTGCTCTCTTCCATCTCGGAGCAGGAAAAAAATGCTTATCTGCAAAAAACGATCTCTGTACTTTCTGATGAAGAAAGAAATCTGCTTCAGACTTACTTTGAAGCAAATATGTCTCTTCTCGGAACCAGCCAGAAACTGTTTCTTCACAAAAACACAGTGCAGTACAAGCTGAATCATATTTACCAGAAATGCGGGCTGAATCCGCGTGTTTTCAAGGATGCGGTGCTTTTATATCTTGCCTTGCAGTTGTGATATTTTTAAATCCCAGACACGGATTCCTGTGCACACATCTTCCATATCCGTGTACAGGTTTGCCTATATAAGAAAATATTCTTGACAGATAAGTTTACTTACAGATTTTCGTCAAAAAACAGGACAGCCTTTCCTTCACCCTCACAACGGGTATTAGAAAGTCTGTCCTATCTTTTTTTATTCTTTATTTCTCATCAGCTATTCATCATACTTTGCTTCCACGCCATATTTCTTCATCCTCCGCCAGAGCGTCGTCGTACTGATCCCCAGCTCTTTTGCCGCAAGGTTCCGGTTTCCGTGGCACCTTTCCAGAATTTCTGACAGCTCAATACTCCCTGGCTGCCGATTATTTCAATTGTATTTAACAATATGCCTTTTTTGCTTCGTCCATTCTCCGGAAAAACTCACTGTAAAATTCTTCCGTCTGATACGGAGTAAGGTAAAATCTCTTCAGTACATCCATGCTGACCACCTTCGCACTCTCCGGATGTGCTGCAATGTATTCCTGTAACTGAATCAGTAATCCATGCCATCTGGCAATATACGTTTCATACTTTTTCAAATCCGGTGTATCAAGCCATTTTTTAACCTTTACTTTCGCCCGGTTCTCTTTCTGACATTCATGTACCTGAAGGAAATAGCGGAAACCATTTTCCTCATAATATCTTCCAAGCGGGAAAAGCCTGCAGATTCCCGGACGAAATGGATGAATCCCACATCTTCCTTCCTCAGTCAGAAAACCACAGCCATCTTCCGCTCCTGCCATCTTCAGATTCGGCAAAATGATTCCGTCTACCACATTCAGTTCAATCTTTCCTGCAAGCAAAGTCTCAAAAGCCGCTCCTGTTCCCCTGCTGATCCGGACAATATCCAACGGATCCAGCACAATCGAGCTTCCCATCCCCGTACAACAGGCGTGGCATCCCTCACAATCGCCACAGTCTGCTTTTACCAGATCATTGCTGGTATATAATTTTCCATCTGAAATTTCTTCCATTGTCACCTGTCTTTTCATATCAATCTCCTTTCCTATACTCCTTCCAGTGTAAACGGTGGAATAAAGCTCTCCTTTGCCGTATCCCCTTCCTGTATAAACGCCTGCATCGTACCAAGCGAGATCGCATAGTCCACCAGTTTCTCATACGCATACTCCGGCACTTTCCGGTTCAGCTCCGGATATTTTACCGCATCCAGACTCTCCAGTGGCGTATACTGGCTCATCAGGCTCATATAAATCCGGTTTTCATAAGTTTCATGCAAATATTTCACCACTCTTTTTCCATCCGCAAGACATCCCGGCAAAAGCAGATGACGCACGATCACGCCACGCTTCATCATTCCGCGCTCATCAAATACCGGCTTCCCTGCCTGTCTTACCATTTCAGCAAGAGCCGCCTTCGCAACCTCCGGATAATCCTCCGCCATCGAATATTTTTTCGCATGATCTGTATTTAAATATTTGAAATCCGGCAGGTAAATGTCCACCAGACCATCCAGCATTTTCAAAGTTTCCACCCTCTCGTAACCGCCCGTATTATAAACAACCGGCAAATACATCCCCTGCTTCTTTGCACTCTGAAGCGCCCGGATGATCTGCGGCACAAAATGCGTCGGCGTCACAAGATTGATATTATTCGCACCTTCCCCCTGCAGTTCCAGAAAAATCTCCGCCAGCCGCTTTTCTGAAATCACTTTGCCAACCTTGCTTCCCGCAATCTCATGATTCTGACAGAACACACATCTTAAAGTACATCCCGTAAAAAAGACCGTCCCTGATCCTTCCTTTCCTGAAATACAGGGCTCCTCCCACATATGAAGCGCCGCTCTCGCCGCCCGGATCTCCCCTGTCTCTCCGCAAAAACCTGTCTTTCCATTCTCTCTGTCCGCCCCACACATCCGCGGACATAATGTACAGCCACTCATCCTATCGCTTAACCTCTCATCTATCCCTGATTCATTCTTATCAGTATACCGCACTTTTTGAAAAATAGCCACCCAAGTTTTCCTCTTCCAGAGATTGAAAATTCTTTCCCCATCTGCTACAATAAAGTGCAGACAGGCATTTTGCCTCAAGTTTGGAGGAATATACAATGAGTAAAATTGATGAAGTAAGAAGCGCTATGGTCGCAGCCATGAAAGCAAAGGATAAGGACACAAAAGAGACATTATCTGCTCTTCTTGCAGCCCTTAAGAACAAAGCCATCGACAAACGTGCCGACCTTACCGAAGAAGAAGAAGTTCAGGTTATCTTAAAAGAGATCAAACAGACAAAAGAAACTCTGGAGATGACTCCTGCTGATCGTACAGACATTATTGAAGAATGCGAGAAACGTATCGCTGTTCTTGAACAGTATGCTCCGAAGATGATGGACGAAGCTGAGATCAAAGAAGTGATCGCAGGTGTCCTTTCCGGTCTTGGAATTGATGCTCCGACACCAAAGGATAAAGGACGTATCATGAAAGAACTGATGCCGAAAGTAAAAGGAAAAGCTGACGGAAAGCTTGTGAATGATATTCTCACAGGAATGATGGCTTAATAGCAGATATTATGAATGCAGGGTTCCGGATTGGTTCCCTGCATTTATATATAGTCGAATATACTCTGTATTGCGTCTGTTACATTAATTACATCTGCCCTTTTTACACGATCTATTATTTTATACCCCCTGATTCTCAAGTCTAACATTTTCATTTGTTCACATTGGATATAACCTTTATTTTCATCCATTTCAACATAAATGTGAAGTGGGCTTTCTGTACTCTCTCCTAATATTGGACAGCCAATTATTTCTCCCGACTGATTAAAAAAATTTTTACTTGCAACAAATACAGGATCCTTAATTTTTTCCACTTTTAAAACATCCCCCTGCTGTATCTCCATTTTCTACCACACCTCTCTTCCTTCCGGCTTATCCCATTCATATTCTCCATCAAGATTTAACTTACCACCAAACTTTTCAGCTCTTTCTTCTAATTTTTGATGCCTGAAGGTCTTAACAAGCATAATCATACCATCCGATACTTTTACTTCCAGCATATCATTTATTTCTACATTGGCCTCTTGTAAAATATCTTTTGGAAGTCTGATTCCCTGACTATTTCCCCATGCTTTTACCTGTGTTTGCATAAAATTCACCTCCATATAATGTATATACTTAGTATATACATTATTCTGAAAATAATCAAATAATTTTCTCTCCTAATCACACTCTTCCTCAAAATATGTTATAATTCATAAGCATCAGTCTTTTACAAAATCACAATTACCAAAAGGGGATTTACTTACTATGAATAAAAAAGAAGTTACTGAAATCAAAAAACAGTTCACCCCATCCAACTGTGCGATCACCCGCATCTGCGGATGCTATGTAGATGGTGAAAAAGAGAAAAAAACGGAGATGAAAGATGCTTTCCTTTCTCTTCCAGAAGAGGAAATGTTCAAGTATTTTGACATTTTCAGAAAGTCCTTGTCCGGTACGATCGGAAAAAATCTTCTGAATATGGAATTTCCTCTGGAGACCGAATCGGAAGGTGGTACACAGGAATTTCTTCTCAAATTAAGAAACAGCCGGCTTACTGACGACGCTCTTCTGGAAGAATTCTATAATCGTGTCATCGATTCCTATGATTATGCAGAGAACTATCTGATCCTGCTGGTCCATGCAGCCTACGATATTCCGGGAAAATCAACGGACGGAAGTGAAATGTTCGATGCATCCGATGAAGTCTATGATTACATAATGTGTACCTTCTGTCCGGTCAAGCTTTCCAAGCCAGGACTCAGTTATCATGCAGAAGAGAACAGCTTCCATGAGCGTATCCGTGACTGGATCGTAGAGATGCCGGATGCCGGTTTTCTCTTTCCTGCTTTTAACGACCGCAGCACCGATATTCACAATCTGCTTTATTATTCAAAAAATGCAGAGAATCTCGGAAACGGTCTGACCGATCTGCTTCTTGGATGTGTTCCGCCACTCACCGCCGGAGATCAGAAAGAAACTTTCCGTACACTGATCGAAGAAACGCTCGGAGATGACTGCGACTACGATACGGTCAAAAATATCCACGAAAACTTGAATGAAATGATTGAACAGAATTCTGAAAATCCGGAACCACTCGCCCTTGACAAAGCAGAAGTTAAATACCTCCTTGCAAAAAGCGGTGTCGAAGAAGAAAAGTTGGAAACATTCGATGAGCAGTACGATTCCGCTGCCGGAGAGCACAGTACACTCCTTGCCTCCAATATTGCAAACCTCAAAAAATTCGAGATCAAAACTCCGGACATCACCATTCAGGTAAACCCGGAATGCGCAGATCTTGTAGAAACACGTATTATCGATGGTCAGAAATGCCTGGTCATTGTCGTTGACGACCGCGTTGAGATCAACGGAATCAGTGCAAAGACTGCCGTATCCGGAGGACTTCCAAAGTCTTCTACCCCTGATGCATCTGATGAATCCAAAAGCGATACATCCGAAAATGAAATAGATGTTCCATTCTAAATGCCTTACATATTATACGAAAGACATTTTTATTGAATGTCTTTCGTAATATTTCCTTATTTCTTTTCAGTTTTACAATGTATACGAAAAATGCAGGTAATCCTCTCGACTACCTGCATTTTCCTATACGCAATTTTCTATTTTCACTTACACCGTTTCCCGGCTCTTTTTCACCTTTCTCTTAAATCACCGTTCCTCCACCGGTCGTCACAAATCCAACTCTCAGAATTGCTTTCACAAAACTCCACATTCCATTGATTACTGCAGAATTCAGCAGACTGATCGGCACATCCAGAATTCCTGTTCCAAGTAACAGAAGCAGAATCCACATACTATACGGTCGGATCTTCCAGTAAAACTCTGCTACCCTCGGAAAGATCTCAGCAAGAATATTCGATCCGTCAAGGGGCGGAATCGGAATCAGATTGAACACACCAAGTCCAATATTCAGCACTGCTCCATAATAAGTAAGCACATAAAGATAATTCAGAATCAACCCACTCGATCCGTACTTATACAAAAGCCCGTGCAGAATCATACAGACAAACGCAAGCAAGAAATTCATGACTACTCCCGCTGCTGCCACAAGAATCGTATCTCTTTTTTTATTCTTATAATTCCTGGTATTGATCCTTACCGGCTTTGCCCATCCCACATGAAATACAAGCAGACATAACGTTCCCCACACATCCAGATGCTTAAATGGATTCAAGGTCAGTCTTCCGTCATATTTTGGTGTCATATCCCCGAGTTTATATGACACATATCCATGTGCAAATTCATGCAACGAAACAGCAAATAGTGTGGCAGGGGCAACGTAAATGAGTGTCTGAAAAAACTGATACATCGCCCTGGTCAGTCCTGTATTCTGAAACAGCATAATATCCTCCCGATTTTCTTAGTAACGTCTATTATAGTCCCAAGAGAAAACGGATTCAAGAAAGATTATGTAAATTTTTTCTAAAGATTGTACAGAAAAAGTCATTATCCAATCCATAGATAATGACTTTTTTATACCATTTATTTTGCTTTTTTATTCTGTCTGTCCATGTAGATCTTTCTCCCCATAAAAATCAGTGCCGACAGAGCAAACAGGATCAGCAGTCCTGTCACCAGAAGCTTCGCTCCTCCTGTCAGCATTCCTCCAACATAAGAATATACAATCGTTGCCGGAAGCTGTCCTACACCAGTTGCCACAAAAAAAGATATAAACGACATCGAAGTAAGTCCTGCTGCATAACTTACAATATCAAACGAAATAAACGGAAGCAAACGACAGATCAGAACTGTATTCTTTCCATATTTTTTAAAAAATGTATCTATCTGCTGCATTCCAGCTTTACTCGTAAGCTTTTCTGCCACATCACGTCCAAGTATTCTTGCAATGAAAAAACATACCGCTGCTCCTGCCATCGCACTGCTCCATGACAGAATAGCTCCCTGCCACCATCCAAAAAGATTCGCATTTGCAAATGTAATCAGAAATGCCGGAAGTGGCGCTGCAATCGACTGAAAAATCATAAGCAAAAATGAAATCAATGCCGCATATGCCCCATAAGATGCTACAAAGTCTCTGACCACTGCAAAGTCTCCACTAGCAAACATCTTAAATACCTGATTCATCACATGTTTTACGGACGGAAATACATAATAACTTCCGATTGATACAATAATCAAAACGATCACTACTATTTTCCCCACCCAAATATTTTTCTTTTTTTCCATACTTTTTACTCCTTATTCCTTATTTTCTTCCAGGTCATCTTTCAGGTAACGTTTTTTCAGGATTATCCCGATTATCGTGACTACAACTGCCAGCACTACTGCTATTCCAATATAAAGCAACCTATTCTCCTTATCCGCAAGGCCTGCTGTACCAACCGTATACATCGCTGTACCAGGTAGCATAAATATCAACGAACCAATTGCATACGTACTAAAACGGATATCTGTAATACCATACGCAAAATTCTGCAGATTAAATGGAAATACCGGAACCAGACGTGTAATCATAAGAACAAATAATTCATTACAGCCAGTATCGTCAAACAACCATTTTTTCAAGATACGGTTTTTTGCAACCACTGGTCCAATACTGTCTTTCAAGAAAAAACGTCCTGCAATAAATGCAAGAACCGCCCCGATCGTTGTTGCCAGAGAACAACAAATCGTACCGATTACTGGTCCAAAGAGAAGTCCTGCCAGTATCGCAAACGTCACTCCCGGAAGCGCAAGCACCACACACCCAACAACTGTCAATACCATATACAATAGAATTGCCAGAGGAAGATTATTCTGCACTATCCGCTTCATAAATTCAAGATTTTCTGCAGTACTTATGTAAGAAGACCAGTCAAAAATATGATTCAGGATCACAATCAAAAGGATGATTCCCCCAAATATCCATAGCTTCTTGTTTTTCATCTCTTTTTCCTTTTCCCCTTTTTGAATTTTGCTATCTAATGTTATCACATTTTCCCTTCTATCTCAAATACATTTATACTATAATTGTATATCCTTATCGTGTTTTTCTATAGCAAAAAGCAGCCCTTGATGGACTGCTCTTTACGCTTTCTGAATAACTCAGATTATTTACCTTCTTTTTCGTATTCTGTAATTCTTGCCACCTTTGGCATAGAACGGGATTCCGGATCGAAAGTTACGCTTAAGTACTCTTTTACGAGGCATTTTGCGAGCTCAATTCCTGTAACCTGTGCACCAAGTGTGATAATGTTGGCATTATTACTGAGCTGTGCTCTCTGAGCCTGATATACATTGTTAACCAGTGCTGCATAAGCTCCCGGAACTTTGTTGGCAGCAATGCTTACCCCGATACCTGTTCCGCAGATCAGGATTCCTCTTGCAATTTTCATTTTTTCTTTTTTATTTTCGATTATTCTTGTGTTTTGTTTTCGTTTTCTTTCGTTTTCGCCGGTTTTCTGTTTATCTGCAACTGCAGGTTCACCCCAAACGGATTGACTGCAACGCCAAATGCTTCCGGTGAAAGAATTTCCGGAATCTTACTTCCTTCTACAACAGCGGTTTTCAATGTCACACCCTTGTTCAGGTTCTGGAATTTCTTAACTTCCTGCACATCCGTAAAGATTGGCTGATACACTTTCCCATCTTTCTGTTTCAGAATCGGAATTCCTTTGTCCTCCTGAACAGTCACAATATAACGCCCCTCCTGATAATGGGCAAGCATTTCTTCGTTCAGTTCTTTTAACTCATCCGTCATCTCCGGTTTATCCGGCTTTCTCATCTGTTGCATAAAATACGCTGCAGTCAGCACCAGTTCCGGATTCTCTACACGTATTTTTCCTTCTGGCAGTTCTTCATCCTTCGGTCTCGTGATCAATTCGTCAAGCTGCACAGTAATCTGTCCGTCCAAACCTTTGTCCACCAGAATACAGTTGACTCCCATTGGAAACAACCCGGTAAAAAATGACAGGCGGGAATTTTCATCCACCTTGACAAGCTGCATTGGATTTCCCTCCTTCTGAAGCTTCATAGCCTCTTCTTTCGCTTCCGCTTCTGTGTAGTAAAGAAGGATCTCATCATCAAATGTCTCCGGGTCGCAGACCACATATGGCATTCTTGTACAGGATGACATCAGTACATAAATTGCCTCTGTAGTACGCAGTTTATTTAAAGTTTCGATTTTCTGATTTGTATTACTCATTCTAGTATATCCCTTTCCTATTTCTCCATATAACAAGAATTATACCCGTCTGTCCGAAAGAAGTCAATTTATACTCCCTTATTCCACTTGATTATCTTCGTATTTTCCTATATCATATGTGTTTAGTGGCTGTTTTTACAATATTTTACTCTTTTATCAGAACAGAAAGGAATGAGAAAATGAATCAGGAAAATACATCTGCACCTGCAGAAAACAAAATGGGTACCATGCCCATCGGAAAACTATTATTTAATATGTCTCTGCCTATGATGATTTCTATGCTGGTACAGGCTTTGTACAACATCGTAGACAGTATTTTTGTCGCTAAATTATCGGAAAATGCACTGACAGCCGTTTCACTTGCCTTTCCACTCCAGACACTGCTTATTGCAGTTGGAACCGGAACCGGTGTCGGCATGAATGCACTCCTTTCCAAATCACTTGGAGAGAAAAATTTCAAAAAAGCAAATGCAACTGCAAGCAACGCTGCCGTTTTATATTTTTTCAGCTATCTCGTATTTTTCATTCTTGGCTTTACGATCGTCCGTCCTTTTTACGCAAGTCAGATTGGAAATGCTGACCAGGAGATCATGGAACTCGGAATTGAGTACTTAAGCACCGTCATGATTTTTTCTTTCGGGCTGCTTGCACAGGTCTTCTTTGAGCGTCTTCTTACTTCAACCGGAAGAACCATCTTCAGTATGACTTCCCAGCTGACAGGGGCAATCACTAACATCATTCTTGATCCAATCCTGATCTTCGGACTTCTCGGAGCTCCAAAAATGGGTGTGACCGGAGCTGCTGTTGCAACCGTGATCGGACAATGCGTTGCCGCACTTGTCGCCGGATTTTGTAACCACCGGTACAATCATGATGTAAAACTGAAGTTTCATGGATTTAGACTCGATTTCCATATTATCGGCACCATTTATGCAGTTGGAATTCCAACGATTATTATGCAGTCCATCGGATCAGTTATGACTTACTGCATGAACCGCATCCTGATCGAGTTTTCATCAACCGCAACTGCTGTATTCGGCGTTTACTTTAAGCTACAGAGTTTCTTCTTCATGCCGGTATTCGGTCTCAACAATGGGATTACTCCGATCATTGCCTACAATTATGGTGCCGGTCAGAGAAAACGTATGCTCAAAACGATCAAGCTCAGTATGCTAGTTGCCTTCTGCCTCACCTTCATCGGATTCCTCTGCTTTGAAGGAATCCCACAGATACTTTTGGGTATGTTCAATGCATCGGACGAGATGCTCACCATCGGAGTTCCTGCCCTGCGGATCATCGGAATCCACTATCTGATCGCATGGTTCTGTATTGTATCAGGAACAGTATTTCAGGCTCTTGGAAAAGCATTTTTCAGCATGATCGTCTCCATTATGCGTCAGTTATTTGTACTGATCCCTGCCGCATATATCCTTGCAAAGCTTGGCGGTCTTCATGTAGTGTGGTGGTCATTCCCGATTGCGGAGATCATTTCACTTATGGTATCCTCCTTCTTCCTGGTACGGATCAACCGGACGATCATTTCCAGAGTTCCAGAGGGAAAGCTTTAGTAGAACTGTGCTCGGATAGCTCCTCTGATAGCGAAAAAGAAGATTTTCACGTGTCGATTCAGATCCGCGAAAATCTTCTTTTTATTTTAACTTTATCTTACATAAATCCCTGTATGGATTCGTCCTCGCAAGCCCAATCTCAACCGCTTCACCTGTAAACGGTGCAAACTGGTTCTGCATCACAACAAATGCCTCCCGCATTTCCGCCTGATTCAGTCTTTTTCCCAATGTTGTATGCGGGAACCAGGAAAACGGATGGTATCTGATCTGGATCCGTACCTCCTCCAGATATCTAATCTTTGAGAAAACAGACTCTGACAGCTTTTGCAGATATGCATTTAAAACCGGTGACAAATAAATTGTATGTGGCAGAAACATCCCTACCGAGCACCAGAAAATCTGTCCTTTTTCAAATTCCTGTTCCATTGCCGTAAAGCCGGCGATTGCTTTCTCTTCTTCTGCCATATCAAATGCCGACAAGGTAATATGTGGCGGAACCTTTCCGTCAATCATCGCCATATTGCCCGTTCTTTGCGCAATCTGTTCCATATATAACTGGATCTTCTTGTTTGTCCCTTCGTCAAAATAAAGTGATATCAGATACATACTATCCTTTTAGCCCAGCTGACTGCCGGATCATATCTTCCACTACGATATCGTAAATCTCGCCAATACTATTACAATATTCCAGAATCTTCCATGGCTCGTTTGTATGGAAATGAATTTTGATCAGGTCTTCATCTCCTACCGCGATCAGACAGTTTCCTTCAAAATGTTCGGATATATATTCTGCAATCTCATCTTCATCCAGATCTTCATCTCTTCTGTCAATCAAAAGCTGCGTATCATAACGGTATGCAAACTGATCCTCTTCTACGTCTATACTGTGTACATTTTCCATCTGTTTGTTCCTCCTTACTCAAAGCTCAAGAACAGTATAGCATATTTTTATTTGTTATCAAATGAAATATTTCTGACCATATTCCGGTTGATCAGCTGGATTCCCTTTTTCCCTGCATCCACTTTGATCCACTGGGAATCAGCTTCCATAAGTGTTCCTTTAATTGCACCTACTTCGTTAAAAAGACTTACTGTACAACTTTTTCCCATATACTGATCTAACATTGAACCTTCCATAATCCGCTCTTCCTTTCCATTGCTTAAAATCGTAATTACATTCTGTCTCTGCTGCATGACCTGCATCATTGTCATCATATTCAGATTATTGATTGCAACCATTGTTGCAATGTCCATACCGATCCACCTCCTGCTTTTTGAATCTAATATACCGGTGAAATCTTTTTCTTTATTCTACTTCATATTTTGGAATCCGTAAAGGATTACCGGAAAATTGACGGACTTATACTTGAATGGTTTACTTTTGTCGCAAATTTACGGCAGTGCACAATCTCACGAACACAGTTCGTTCGATTGACGGGCATACGCCTTGAATGGATTACTTTTGTCGCAAATTTACGGCAGTGCACAATCTCACGAACACAGTTCGTTCGATTGACGGGCATACGCCTTGAATGGATTACTTTTGTCGCAAATTTACGGCAGTGCACAATCTCACGAACACAGTTCGTTCG